>RCNI01000105.1_pt1 | contig 55027 bp, 57 predicted proteins | sample 2041151 | NCBI WGS metagenome assembly RCNI01 (sample SAMN09708214, study PRJNA481090) | feces metagenome | isolation source: feces | place: Antarctica: Albino Rookery
CTATCCCCCTTAAATTAGCTCTAAAGAGTTTTATTTTTGCATTGAAAGATTCAGCAGATGCATTCGAAGAGCGGTTATTATAAAAATTAAGGATGTCATCGTAATGTTCATAAAAAGTGGCAGCAATAACATTAAAACTCTTTAATTGGGATTTTTCCACCCTGTCGTACCATTTGGCCATTTTTAACCTAGCTGCATCTTTTATCGTGTTCCTTGCAAACTTCGTTCTTAAAGAATGACATAGCCCGTAAGCTACACGAATATCCAGGGATTCGTTAAAAAGAATTTTAGCTCTTTGTTTCTGACTTAAAGTCCATTTGTTCGCTGAATAAAAAAATGCCGACCTACAATACATCTCATGGAATCCGACAAGTCAAGAATGGTTTCTTCAACTGCCTCTCCTTCCTCTTTTCTCAGTTTGAACACCTAGTACTTCCCCGTGCTGTCTTTCAAAGGTCTTGGCATTGATATGATAGAATACCTCAAGCGTAGATGTCTCCATACGTACCTTTTAAAAAAGCCGCAAACTACCCTCATGATTTATCTACTGAGCTAATACTCATGCCGAACATACCAAAAAAAGTCCGAACCTGATTACCAAGTCCGGACTTTTATCAAAAAGACTCATCATAAAAACGAGTTCTCTATATGTCAATCATTAAAAGAGAAAACTTATTCCCATTCAATTGTGGCAGGTGGTTTTGAAGAGATATCATAGCATACGCGATTAACGCCTTTTACTTTATTGATGATATCATTTGAAACCTTAGCCATAAATTCATAAGGCAAATGCGCCCAATCGGCTGTCATAGCATCTGTGCTAGTTACGGCACGCAAGGCTACTGCACGTTCATAAGTACGTTCATCACCCATTACACCTACACTCTGTACAGGCAACAAGATTACACCAGCCTGCCATACCTTACCATACAATCCCCAATCACGAAGACCTTGGATAAAGATGTCATCAGCATCTTGCAAGATACGAACCTTTTCACGGGTAATATCGCCCAAGATACGAACAGCCAAGCCTGGTCCAGGGAACGGATGACGAGTAATCAGATGCTCAGGCATACCCAACGCACGACCTACACTACGCACCTCATCCTTAAAGAGCAAACGCAAAGGTTCACATAACTTTAAGTTCATCTTTTCCGGCAATCCACCTACATTATGATGACTCTTAATGACAGTACCTGTAATTGAAAGAGATTCGATACAGTCCGGATAAATAGTACCCTGGGCCAACCATTTCACATCCTTCAATTTATGAGCCTCAGCATCAAACACATCAATGAAGCCTTTTCCGATAATTTTACGCTTACGTTCTGGTTCTGTAACACCTTCCAATTCGCTAAAGAACTTTTCACTGGCATCTACACCAATAACATTAAGTCCCAAGCATTCATAGTCGTGCATCACATTCTTGAACTCATTTTTACGCAACATTCCATGGTCTACAAAGATACAAGTCAGATTTTTTCCAATAGCCTTATTCAGCAATACTGCAGCTACAGAAGAATCCACGCCACCACTAAGGCCAAGTACTACCTTATCATCACCCAACTGCTGTTTCAACTCAGCAACAGTAGATTCAATGAAGCTATCAGCACTCCAATCCTGCTTTCCGCCACAAATATCCACTACGAAATTTTTCAGCAGCAAAGTGCCGTCTTCGCTATGGAATACTTCCGGATGGAACTGTACTCCCCAAAGTTTTTCACCCTTAGCCTGATATGCAGCAACAGCCACTTTATCAGTAGAAGCAATCACTTCAAAGTTTTCAGGAATTGCTGTGATTGTATCACCGTGACTCATCCATACCTGTGAATGTTCACGTACTCCTTTCAATAAAGGATTCTCATGATCAAACTGAGCGAGGTGTGCACGTCCGTATTCACGGGTATTAGCCGGCTCCACCTTTCCGCCATTCACGTATGACATGAACTGTGCTCCATAACAAATACCCAAGATTGGATACTTTCCACGGATTTCTGCCAAGTCAATCTTGAAAGCCTTCTCATCATATACCGAGAACGGACTTCCAGAAAGGATGACACCAATCACAGAAGGATCATTGTGTGGGAACTTGTTGTAGGGTACAATCTCGCAATACATGTTCAATTCACGTACACGACGGCCGATAAGCTGTGTAGTCTGTGAACCGAAATCGAGAATAATAATTTTTTCCTGCATATTATTATGTTCTGTAAATGTATAGGTTCAATTATATGGTGCAAAGATACGGATATTTTCCGATATAGCATTCATCCAGACAAATTATATCTTCCAACCTTCCGCCTTCAAGGCCTCTTTTAATTGCATAAATTTATCCGGTTGGATGTTTCGTTCTATAAACTGGTCAAACTGCTGTACATTATATCTAGCCCAACTCAGTTTCTTGTTTACTTTTGTATCCGGAGCTAAAGACAAGTAAATATCTGCAGCTTTCTCAAAGTCGCCCTCCAACATATAATAATGTGCACGGTTACTCTTTACATCAAATCCATCTCTTAACCTGTTCGGTATACACTGATAAATCATGTCTGCTGCCTCATACTGCTCCGACAACAAAGCATCTTTCAATCCGCTACGTTGTGCATCAATACCACGCTCGGTAGTAACAAAAGCATCAAAAACCTGTATGGAAAGTATTTGTGATACTGTAAAGATACGACTCTCCATTGAATGGGCACACATAGCCACTAAACGTTCCGAATCTATTTTTTCTCCAAACAGATGCTGGAACAATTTGCTGTCGGGAAGCTTAACAGAACCAGAGTTTAGAGGAAATGCCATCCAATAAATATTTCTTTCCGAAACACGACCATTTTTGTCACGATAAGAAATATGCAACGGGCGATAAGTACATACAGCCATCAGCAAAGTTTCTGCCACTTCCTCCCCATTTCCTTCTTCCGAAAAGTCACATTCCAGCAAATCAGACATAAACGGTGATTCTAATCCTTCCACTGTCATCACTTCACTATGTGAAATAAAATGAGGTTCCCCTTTTACCACTTCTTTTCCTTCTATCCCCCAAGTAAACAGTTCTGCCTTGACCTGCAATGTTTTTGACTCGAAAATGTACTGACAACCATTGGGCAATGTGGTAATACGAGTATATGGATGAGTTGAGGTACTTTTCTTCAGTCGGTCTTGCATCTCTTGATAAGCATACAGCAAATTACCCTCAGCCTCATCTGCATTCTCCTCGTCCACATATTCTGAATCTGCTGCCCCTGCTGATGCTACAACTGCATCTTCCACCTCTTCTTCTTGTAAAGCCACTTCTTGTAGCTCTTCTATCTTACTCTCATTCTTTTTCACAACCTCTTCAACAGAAGTTACGGTTTCTAAGTTTTTCTCTACTTCCTCCTCTGGCTGCAGAGTTTCCGATTCCTTCTGTGCCTTCAGTTCAGCAATCAGACGATTCAACGCTGCAATTTCATCCACACGACCAGCATCTGCACGCCGATACTCTTCCAGTTCTTCCGCAAGATGAGCATTAGAAGCAACCGTTTCCTTCAGTGAAACGATTTGTCCTTTCAACAAATCCAATTCCTTCACCTGTTCACGAAGTTGCACCATCTCCGCTGCGTCTTTTTGCAACAAAGCCATTGCCTCTTCCTGCTCTTTCACCAAGACTTGAGCCGCCTTCAAATCATCTTTTATAAGTTCTGTTTCTGCTAATTGTCCTTTCAGTGTTTCAAGTTCTACCGATTTAGCACCAATTTCTTCTGATTGAAGTTTCAACGTTTCTTCTTTATCTGACAGATTTTTTGCAAGTTGCTCCTTCTCTTTCAACAAATCTAATTTTTCAGTATTCCACGAAACCGATTTATCTTCCCAGTCTACCAACTTGTCATAATTCTCACTTGCTTCCTGACGAATTGTTTCAGTTTCTTTCTCAACCTGAGCCAATGTCTCCTTCAATGCAGCCAGCTCTTTTTGCAATGTTTCATATTGCTGAACCAACTCATCTTGCTTGCCTGCAGCTGCCAGTTTCAAGACCTCCTGTTCCTCGGCAGACTGCTGACGGAATTTTTCAAATTCTGCCGATTTTTCCTGCAACAGTTTCTCTGCTGAAGATAAAGATTCCTTCAAAGCAGACAATTCCTTATCCATCCGTTCCTTTGTCAAACAAGTTTCAGATAATTCTTGCTGCAAACTTGACAAAGTGGCCTGACTATCTGCCGACTGCTGAGCCAATGCATCCTGCTTGCCTGCCGCTACCTGTTTCAAAGCCTCCTGTTCTTCGGCAGACTGCTGACGGAATTTTTCAAACTCTGCCGATTTTTCCTGTAACTGTTTCTCTGCTAAAGATAAAGATTCCTTCAAAGCAAACAATTCCTTATCCGACTGACTCTTTTCCCCTTTCAATACAGTCACTTCCTTTTGCAAGTTCTCCAAAGCCATATCTGCTCCTGCAGATTCCGTCTCAGCATTTTTCACTTTTTTCTCCAGCCTCTCCACTTGCAAAGTCTGCTGCAGCAAAACAGCCTCCTTAGCATCCACTTCCTGCTGCAATCCATCAACCGAAGCCTGCAACTCTTCCAACTGCAACAAAACCTTATCTAATTCTTCTTGCTTCTGTTTCTGCAAATCTCGAAAATAAAGCACTTCCTGCTTCATCCGACTCAAATCGGAAACCAACTGCTTATTACTGACTGACAAGTTCTCTTTCTCGGCCAGCAACTGCTTGATATCGATACCGGAAAGTGATTTTATTAAACGCTGAGTAAGTTTATTCATATACTTAATAATTATCGTATCTATCACGTGAAAAACAATAATACAAATTACGCAAAAAACATTGAATTTTTCACATTATTTCCCATCTAAATTCATCTTTTATAGAAAACTAATGCACAAAAAAGCTCAAAATTCGTTCTTTTCTGTATCAAACAGCCTTTTTATCCATCTTCATGTCCTACCAAACACCCACACATATCCCTCAAAGATAACACAAAAAGCCGGAAATGAGCGACAAGACCATTGCCATACTCACTTCCAGCCTTTCATTCTACTTCCAGCAAAGCCAGAAACAATTTATTCTTCCGAAGCAAACATCGGATCCCATGCAGGGAGACGCACCGGTTTCTGCTTCATTATATCCAACACCTTAGCCGGAACGTATTTCTTCTCTACCACCAGACGAAACATATATTCATCAAACCACTCATCGGTCATGATCAGATGTCCCTGATAGCCTGATTCTACACCCCAACTGTTTTCTACCATCCACTTCTTTGGCTTTCCATCTTTATCCAAATCTACAGCCATCAAAGTCATAGCATGACTAGACCCACTGGCAAAAGTCTGTACACGCTGTTTCTTGTCCATTCCGAAAGTGGTACCCATGATTGACTCATAGTCAAAATTCTTCAAATCGAGTGTACCCTTTTCTCTATCAAGGAACTTACCTACGTCACAAGAAAAATACATCATTGTGCTATCTTTGATAGATGCAATAGCCATTTCCTTGATATCCTCTACCGGAAGGTTCACATAAGTCCAGTTCTTTCCATCATATACATGACGGTCGAAATCAATTTCATAACACTTATAATATTCACGGCTTGGATCATTCATCAGCATCACATAGTTCCCGCTCAAATCATTTCCCAAGAACTCCTGATAAAACGACTGTGGAGTATATTCCTTAGTTTCCCCTTTATAAGTCCAGGTAAAGTGTTCCACTGGCTTTCCAAATGCCTGTGCCAACATATAATATACCGTAGTCAGCATTTCTGTCTTTTTCTTTTCCAAAGCAGAAGTCTTTGCACCAGCAGCAGCTTCGTCACGCAACTGCAATCCAAACTCTCTCAATTTCAATGTTACCAGACGAGCGATATGAGATGTATTCTCACTACAGTAAGTTTCCGGCATAACCTGCGCAGGAACCACGCCATATTTTTCGATAATATCAGAAATACCTGTAAACTGTCCACCATCACTCAACGGATTACGGAACAACCATTCCACCATTTTATTATCCATCGGTTCCTTACGGGTATCAATTACTCCCTGCAAGAACAAGTTGGCTTTTTCCAGCTGGTCATAGAAGAAACAATAAACCTGTGAAAACTTCATATCATCCAAACCATGCTTAGCCATCATCTGGGCACGCAACACGTTCAGTCCGGTAAACAACCAGCAACGTCCCGATTGACGCTGATTGGTGATGCCATGAGACACTACCTTATTAGAAAAGTTAGTATCGAAATCGGCCAGCACTTCATGATTCTTGGCCAATACACCAATACTAGTTCCCGCCATTGCATTATGCAAGGCCTTTTCCGACGGAGTAGGCTGATATGCATCTCTCATCTGCTTCAACATATCTGCAGATATTCCTCCATTTTGAGCCTGTATGGTCATAGTAGCTGCCATCAAACCCACCAATGTAATATTTTTCTTCATATTTTATACGTTAATATTTCGTTTCTATTCAATTACAAAGATATAACCAATTCTCTTTATTTCAAATTACGCCCTCTTTTTTCTTTCAAATCAAGAGTCACAGTCCTTTAATCCTATCACATTTGAACTGAATTTCTCCAAAAGAAAGCATCGCGTTAAACAAACATATTTCTGTATACCTGCCTAGTTGGTCAGCCCGTATTTCCCGCTCCACAATAATCCCCTCATCCAACAATCGCTGACGGCAAGTGCCTTTTAAGAGAGGCAAAGATGGAGTATGCCATTCTGTTCCATTCCAAAGTGCAATATTCGCTATAGAGGTGTCGGTAAGCAAACCGTTGCGCACCATGAGCACATCATCAGCCTCTCCTCTTTTAGAGAACATCTCATCCAAACCGGAGCGGTCAGCATATTTAAAAGCATACTGCAAAGAGTCTGCTTCCACTAGCTGCAAACTTTCTACCTGCCGTGGCGTATAAGAAAAATATTCCACCTCTAGCAGTTCTTTGCCATAAGTCAGCCTACATCGTACCCTACCTGCTATCTTTTCAGGGTTCAACAACGAGGCAATATTCCACCTGTCTGTCTCCCCCAACAGCCATCTTCTGGTTTCATTCAACCGAGTGTTGTGGTAAGACACATTACAGATTTCTCCATTTTCTATACGGATTGTTTCAATAAACCGGCACATATACTTTCTGTATCATTTCTTCATATTCACTCTTTACCAAGCTACGGAAAGTGATTCCTCCTCCACTCTTAAACCAATACTTTCCATCGGCATCCTGCTCCAGAAAACGAATCATTACGGCACTATCCAAGTCCTTTCCGTCAAAATATCCTGTAACCCCTGTGTAGAAGCCACGCTGGTAGGTTTCAGCTTCAGCTATAATACTCAACGTACTAGGTTTTGGGGCACCAGTAATGGAGCCGGCAGGCAACAAAGAAAAAAAGATATCCCCCAATGAAGCCGTAAAACCTTGCGGCAAAAGTCCACGAATCTCCGAACTCATCTGCAACAACCCTCCGGAATTGGTTCGCAATTCATCCAAATACCGATAGCGAGTTACCGTAACTTCAGTAGCAACTCTACTCAAATCATTTCGAATCAAATCCACAATCGTAGCATGTTCGGCTGCTTCCTTTTCATCTTCCAGCAGCACACGGGCAGCATCAGGCAAAGAGGCATCAATGGTTCCTTTCATCGGATATGAATAAATAAATCCATCTTCAATACGGACAAATATTTCTGGTGAAAACATTGTAAAAGAATCCTTTACCCACAAACGATAACGTGCTTTGGAATGTTCAAACACCTGACGCAAAGTCAAATCTGTTTCAACTGGCGTAGCACAAGTAATATTGGCAAGAAAAGAATTACCTCCATGGATATTACGATGTACCACTTCAAACGAACGAGCATACTCTTGGAATGTCTGAGGAAAAGGTTTCCATTCAAAATGCTCCGGATGTGGTGTGTCCATCGACACCCCAGCAAGATTGTTCACTCCGGGGAATGCAAACAACAGTTCTTCAGAAGATATGTCGGTTGGCTCTTCCACCAGGCAATGAGACTCATCGTAGTCTATTAAAAAGAAAAAACTTTTTCCAGCAGCCCCCAACTCATTCATACGGGCAATAGCTTCACTTCGAGATATAAATTTCAACTGATTCATGTTCTAGGACAAGTTAGTTTTCGTGTCTTAAAAGAAAGGATATATGCAGTAACCGACACCGCCACCACTCCCATCAGGATTTTAATCCAACAAGCAGTAAAGACTATAAAGATACAATAAAGAGCTGTCAACCAAAGCAGAAAAATTGAAATAACCTTAGCTTTTAGAGGAATCGCACGGTCTTTCAAGAAGCCACGGATATAGGTGCCCAAATACCGGTGGCTCACTAACCAACGATACAGCCTATATGAACTACGCACATAGCAAGTGGCAGCCAAAAGCAAAAACGGTGTAGTGGGAAGTACCGGAAGGAAAATCCCCAGTATGCCTAAAGCCAAAGATATTGAACCGACAAGGATATACAGATATTTCTTCATGCGTCACATCACTTTACTAGTTACAAAGATACAATGAAACTATCATTCCACACGAATATTCTCAAAAAATAGGCTAACTTTGTAAGGTCTTTTCGCTTTCTAAGGAGAAAGCTATGTTGTATTTCTCGGCGAAACGGATATTTTATATGACGATTTTAACTAATAGCTAACTATGGCAACTATCTCTATCAACCATGATGCCTGCATCCGATGTAAGAAATGTGTTCGCATCTGCCCCTCTGTCTTGTTCCAACTCGACAAAAACCATCAGATTACTGTAGACAGTGAGTCTTGTATCAGCTGCGGACATTGCGTAGCGGTATGTCCTACTTCGGCCATCACACACAGCGACTTTCCGGAAAGCCACATTCATTCTTTCTCACGCAACCAGCTGCCCACTCCTGAACAGGTGGAGTTGCTTATCCGCTCCCGACGTTCCAACAGAGCCTTTTCAAGCCGAGAAATCCCCATGGAAGACTTGCAACGAATCATCGAGGCCGGACATCGTGCGCCAACTGCCACTAACGCACAAGGAGTGAAAATGGTACTGGTAACATCTCCGGAAGTGATGGCGGAAATCAGCAGAATCACCGTCCAAGAATTTAATAATGCTGCCGACTGGCTAATGAACCCCTTACTGAAGCCTTTACTGAAACGAATTATGCCCGACAATTATCACTATGTACCTGTATTCCGCCGCCTGCGCAACGAACTAAAACAAGGAAACGACGGGATTCTAAGAAATGCAAAAGCTGTACTGTTCTTCTATACTGACTCGAAATCCAGATTTGGGTGCCAAGACTCTAACCTGGCTTATCAAAATGCTTCACTGATGGCAGAGTCCTTGGGCCTTGCACAATTCTATACCGGATTCGTATGCAGCGCATCCGAACTGGACTACCACAATAAATTCCAAAAACTGCTGGGCATTAAAGGAACTATCCATGCAGGAATGGCAATGGGAATGCCTAGCTTTCTATTCGAAAGATACATCGACCGAAAAGACTTAGACCTCAAGATTATATCTTCACAAAAATAATGCCAACGGCCATCTTCACAAAGGAAGGGGCAGACTGCCTTTATTCACTCAGCCTGCCCCTTCCTTTTTTACCTAAAGCCCAATCCTTATCTCATGACAATTAAGGAGCGGCCTTCTTCATCATATTCCACCTGATGTGCAAAACAGATTTCACGCCCATCACTGACTGCAGAAACATCCACCCCTCTCTCTTCAAAAGCATACAAGAGAGCTTCATGATAATATGCACGGTCCTGGTCCCCGTTTACTTTGCCCACATCTTGATTGAACTCTTCTACCAGTTCTGCTATAGTCTTTCCGATAAAACAAGCCGAATAGGTATTGATGCGTTCGTTAGCATATAACCAACAACATTTTTTCATTACTTCACCTTATATTTAATCTGTTACGGATTTGTCACTTGCTACGCTGGAACACTTCGAAATTCTGATAAGAGGAAGTACGGGTAAACATCTGACGCAAACCGATTCTTCCTCTGGTTATCTTTGGGAAATTAGAAGCATCAAAATAAAAAGTCTCCTCACGACCATCTCCTTTGACATTCATATAAATGTCAGTTCCACTTTTGATAAAAGTAAGATGGTAAGGCACTCCAATCTTAAACAATCCGGTTTCAAAATATTCCGGACGAAGGTCTGTACCTTTCAATCCCTTCTTGTTCTGAGGCATATACCTGCGCGCACGGATATACTCCTTTTCATTGGGCTTCTCTGTACCTGTCACCGCATAGCTGATATGGTAAGTTTCCATATGGTTAAAATAAACATCCATAGCCGGCACATCTCTCAATTCATTCCATTCAAAAATATCCTTTTTATAAGGTCCTTCGCCCGAACCTTGCGCCTGAATATAGAGGATATTCACAAAATAATATTTAGAGGAATCCCAACGAGTGAAATCATATTCAATTTTCAAATCCCCTTCAAATTCCTTTCGGGTCCACAGCACCACATGGTCTTCATCCACATACGCTCTGTCTCCTGCACATACTTTCAACGCTCCGTCTTTCACTTCCACTTTGGCTGTACGGCCATCCATGTGCCACTTATTCAGCCAATGTGCCTGGAAATCATCATAAAACGTACGTCTGGTAAACTGTTTTTCCAAACGTTCGAATGCTTTTTGATACTCTTTGTTTTGTGCCTTAAGGGAAAAATATCCCATCAATAAGCCACACAACAGCAAAAACTTAACCTTCATTTATATTATTCTTTGATGAAACATTCTATCGCAACAAAAGGCTGCTTTAAACTCACATCTAAAACAGCCCCATACTCTATGCTTTTACTGAATCGACTAAAAACGAACCCCTAAAGTAAACAGTACCTGATGACGCTCGTTGGTAATCTTTGCAGGTTCCATCAATGGGGTATGATTTTCATCCACACCACCATCAAACGGACAGAAGTCAGCTTTATAGAAATCGTATTTATAAGCGACATCTGCATACAACAAGCGACCGCGGTAGCCCAAGCCGAACGTTACTGCCTGATGGTTCTTTGGGTTTAGATAAGAAGCATCGGTACGTGTCTCGTCAGTAGCTGCTATATTCTTAAAAGAACCGCTTACAATTGGAACCGACTTGTAGTTATATCCGGCACGCATACTAAACTCCGGACAGAACTTAGTTTCCATACCCACACGGAAAGTATGCACCCCTTTCAAGGTTTCCTTAATGGCCTGTGTGCCGTTAAGGTCATAGCCGTCAAGGTCTTCTAAACGGGAAGTAGAAAATTTCTCATATTCATATTCTGCATCCAGTGCCATCATTCCTCCTAAAACTGTTCCTGCACTGATATTGAAACGCCATGGGGTAATCAATGCGTAATCCAGGAAATACGAGCCTCCGTGGAAATATTCAGAAAGATTTTCCGAATACTTTTCCGGCTCCAGTCCTACTTTTTGCAGGTCGGTGTTCAAGGTCGCATAATATCTATCTGTCAATGAATACCAAATAGGTGTATGAACAGCTAAACCGACACGGAACGGCGAGTCCTCAAACGGACGGATGATGGTACCAATCTTGAAGTCAACCCCCACTCCTTCCGTAGAATAGTAATTGTTTAAAGTAAAAGCACCCTCATCATACAACATTTTACCCGACTCGTCTTTTTCAAACTCCCGGTAAATAGCTTCCCCATAAGAAGAATACCGGTTATAATTCACATCATACACCCCCACCGTAAGTCCAAAGTAAAAACGGTCCATTGCATTGAAGGAAACATTGAAATCGAATTGGTTGATACCTCCTTCTTCGCGGCTATAATATTCCCCCATATCACTATTCCAACCATAAATCTGGTCTATTTCACTTTCTGGCTTAGGTTCTTGCCCTTCGGGGACCTTTAGCGAAGCATCCATCAGTCCGGTACGAAATCCCATGGCAGCCAAATAAGGAGTGCCATAAAAATACTCGTCCGTATAAGGATTTTTTGCAGCAATCAGTTCATCCAAATGTTTTTTCGTATTATAGAAAGTACCATTGGCGTCGCCTGCATTCCAAAGCATCTCAGCCATCTGCCAAGTCAAAGAGTTTCCATTCAAATTCATATTGGATGAAAACTGCCGGTTGAAGTTGGCACGTTTCTTATAGTTGAAACCTACATTCAGATAGCGCAACCCCGTACGGTTACCTATTTTGGTAGCCCACACAAAACCAGCCTGGTCGAAAGAACCTTTAGTATGGCTCTCTTTCAGGGACAAGCTGCCATGCTCCGACAAAGAACGATTGTTGCTGAAACCGAAACTGACCGAAACATCGTTTCTTCTAAACAACCCGATACCTGCCGGATTGGTGCTTATGGTAGAGATATCAGCTCCTAATGCACTCATCGCACCACCCATACCAACAAAACGTGCCGTTCCGTTCAAGTCATTTTCCATCAATTTCAGTGCATCATACTGATTCTGCGCCATGGTTGCCGAAGCAAAAGCTCCAGCAACCACTATAGTTGTCATTAATTTCCTTTTCATTTTCTAATTACCTTTAAATTCCACTTCATCATCTTCGAGAACCACCACCGGAACGAGAACCGCCACCATTTCTGGTATGTGAACCACCTCCGGAGAAGTTTCCACGGTTATAACTGCTCCTACTGCTTCCTGAAGAGTAGCTGGAACGCGACTGACTGCTACGTGCCGGACTGTAGCTATCCCTGCTGCGAGTGTATTCCACACTACGGCGAGTACTGCTCGGACGATTATAAGTACTTCCGCTACGATCTACCGTACTGCTTGGACGAACATAAGAATTATTACCTCTTGACGGACGGGTACTTCCTGATATTGCACCCGGATTACGTGTGCTGCTTCCTGAATTAATCGGACGCACCGATGAATAATTTCCACGGCTTGAAGTTGTTCCTGGTTTTACTACACGACTATAAGAATAGCCGGAGCCTCTTCTTGAGCTGCTGTTACGGTAACTTTCTCCACGAGTCGTGCTATAAGAACTTCCAGTACGCACAGTGCCCACTCTTCTGGAAGAAGAATAGCCGGAATATCTGGAAGGACGGTTATCAGTGTGCCCCGAACGAACCCATCCGCTATTCCATCCATAAGACGGGTAATAATGATGATGATGGTGAGGATAGTAACCAGGACCGTAACAAGGTCCCCAATATCCGCCATAATAATAAGAGGAGTACCAGCCGGAATAATACCAAGATGGTCCCCAGCTATAGTTGAATCCCCAACGCGGACCAGAGAATCCCCAGTTCCAACGCCAATCCCACCACACAGGATTACTGTAAGTAGGGAATACATACGCATACATTCCATCATCATATACATTCCACTCCCAAGAAGGATAAGCTCCATAAACCACATCCCAATACAACGGGCTGCTTACAGGAATAGCATAGCGCGGATTGCGGAAACGCACAATACGCATAGCATATTCGTAGTCGCTCTCCGAACCATCAAATCCATTTATCCATTCACCACGTTCTCCATAAGGCTTCTCCTCAATATAAAGCGTATCATTCTTCATGGAGAACTTATTGTCACGTGCAGTGTAACGACGGTTATATTCATCTACATTACGAGTATTCCCTGAAATATCTCTTACAGACACCGTAGAGCTCGGTGCTGCATAAACAGAAGATTTGCTCAACTGTTGTCTCTTTGCAGGAGCAGCCTCCGCTCTTTTTTCTGCCTTCTTCTCTTTTTTCGGCATGAAATAGAGGTCGTCATCGCTCTGTGCCGCAGCTATCCAAGGCAAAGAAAGCAACATAAATGCAACCAATATTCTACTTTTCATAAGTCTTATTTATTAAAGGGTTTAACCATATATTTTTTCTCAATGACAAATTTATAAATAGTTTTGCGTTCTACATAGAGAAATTCCCTATTCAATGATAGGATTTTCCCTAAAGAATGTTACAAAACAAAAAATACAGCCACCTGAAGAATATACGCAGACGTTTCTGCTGAAAAGAATACATTACCTGAAACATTCATAAGTTGCAGACAGCAATTCATAAAATGGCGGTTGCGTTTAATGAAACAGTGGTTGTGTTTAATGAAACAACAGTTGTAACTCTACAATATCTTACCGCAGACAATCGTTTCATACTCCCTATAACTTATTTTACATAAGCAAATATTTGTCTTTCTACCGTTACTTCCAAAGTTTTTTCCTACTTTTGTAGCAATAGGATACTCTTGACAAGAGTGCCTTTATAAAATCATTAAAAAACCAAGAACAATGAAATATTTTGAAGTAACATTTAAAGTACAGCCTTGTAGCGAAACAGCTACAGATATCCTGTCTGCACTGACTGCCGAAATCGGCTTTGAAAGCTTTGTGGAATGTGAAGGAGGTATGCAGGCCTATGTACAGCAAAACCTGTTTGATGAAAAACAACTGAAAGAGGCTTTGACCAACTTCCCGATGCCTGATACTACTGTCACTTACTCCTTGGCAGAACCGGAAGATAAAGACTGGAATGAGGAATGGGAAAAGAATTTCTTCCAGCCTATCGTAGTAGAAAACAGATGCGTGATTCACAGCACCTTCCATAAAGACTATCCTAAAGCTGAATATGATATCGTAATCAATCCACAAATGGCCTTCGGAACCGGACACCATGAAACTACCAACTCTATTTTAGGGGAACTGCTGGACGCAGACTTGAAAGGCAAATCGGTACTCGACATGGGATGCGGCACCTCTATCCTGGCTATCCTGGCCAGCATGAGAGGAGCTAAGAAAGTAACTGCCATCGACATCGATGACTGGTGCGTGAACAATTCAAGAGATAACATCGCCCTTAACCACCTTGACAACATTCATGTGGAACTAGGCGACGCCAGCCTGCTGAAAGGCCGTGAACCGTTTGATGTGGTCATCGCCAACATCAACCGCAATATCTTGCTGAACGACATGCACGCCTATGTAGACTGCATGCACAGCGGTTCTGAAATCTATATGAGCGGATTCTACACAGAAGATATTGAAGCTATCCGCCAAAAAGGAGAAAGTCTGGGACTGGAATTTGCCCATCACCGCGAAAAGAACCGCTGGGTAGCCGTGAAACTCATCAAGAAATAAAAAGACAAAAATTTATCCGAAGTGTAATTCACTCCGGATAAATTTCATGTGCAGAAGGAAGCTCTTTCCAACGCTCGCCAAAGGTATCGTAAGCATCGGTCACCACTACAAAGGCGCGTGAATCGGCTTCCTTGATTTTTAACTTCACCCCTTGCACTTCCTGATAACTTACCACCAAGAAAATCATGGTCTTGTCTTTTCCTGTATACAGCCCGGAACTCTTGATGCAAGTAGCTGTACGGTCAAGATCCTTTAGAATATACTGATGCAAGGTTTCCAACTTCTCATCACTGATGATGAATATTAATTTATCGTTTCGTGCACCATTTATCATATAAGCTATCACTCTGGATATCACAAAAATGGAAATCAACGAATAAAAGGAAAGGTGCCATGAAGGCTGGCTCATATCATTGGCAGTACCAAGCCCGAAACCTATCACAACCAATCCGAAGCATACCACTGTACCGTCTACCAGCAATATCGCATTGGAGAAACGGATATGGACGTATTTCTGCAACAACATCCCCACAATATCACTTCCTCCAGTAGTAGCCTGACAACGGATTACCAACCCGGTACCTACTCCAATCAATGCAGCACCTATAATACAAGTCAACATCAAATGCTCGGTCATATTGATGGTCCCCCCCAGCAACAAGGTAGGATCTAATTGCTCCAAGGCCTCTTGAGTAGGATAAACCATCCGTGACATGACGTTCATTATCATCGGAGTGAGAAGTGCTGCCACAATGGTACGTGTCCCTAATTTGGAGCCCAGCAACAGGACGGATAAAATCAGCAACGGAACATCGAACATATATCCGAACGTTCCTACCTGAATAGAGGGGAATAAATTGTGCAACACGATACTTGCTCCATATACCCCCCCCGGAACAATATTGTAAGGATTGATAAAAAACACGAACCCTGCGGCAAGGATGGTGCATCCTGCTATTATGCCCATCCATGAATAAATAATTTGCTTCATAGTTATTTTGATTTTTATGCAGCAAATATACCATTTTTTATTCTAGGTTGACTTGTTTCACCCCAATAATATTCCATACACTCATCTGTCTTCACTCAATGATATGCGGTACAAATTCCGACATGTTGTCTGTAATTTCGGATGTGTTCTCACGAATACCTATACCGGAGGGCACACCTCCAACAACCCAAGAACCGATTATCGGATAACGCCCCGAATACGGAGTAGGGTCTACATACTGCTGATAAACATAAGCCCCCTGATTATAATCTCCCGGAGTTTCTTTCAGCAAAGGACATTCTTCCCAGTTATGGATATCCACGACACTGATGTTATGCCCTTCGCGCGAGTACACCGGTTTCTTGCAGAAACGCCCCTGCTGCGGACGGGAAACGAAACAAGGAAGTACGTAAGGAGAATCAGGGAACAATTCAAACAACGTGCTCAGAATAGCCTTGTTAGATATCACCAACTTCCATATTGGCTCTAGCCACTGTACATCAGCCATACATCCGTCGGGACTCTCGTCTACCATCCACTCCCATGGATAAAGTTTGAAGCAATGTTTTACCTGCTCACCCGAAGGGTCTTTAAACACCCCTTGATTCAAGTCCAGGTCATTGATGTCAAGCACTCGGGTAGAACATCCGGCCTCCATTGCAGTACTGGCCAGGTATTGCAGTGTACCCGTATCCTCATGGTCATTCAGTGAACCCGCAAAGTGAACATCCGCCCCACCCGGAAAGATATCCTTCCAAGACTGCACCAACCCTTCGTGAATGCCATTATACTGGTCGGCCTGTGGAAAACGATCTTCTTTCCATTGCCACTGGATGACCGATGCCTCCAGCAAGGAAGTAGGCGTATCAGCATTAAACTCCAAGATACGAGGTGTCCCCGTACGGTCTATCATAAAGTCGAACCGGCCATACAAACTCAGTTCATCGCTTTCCCACGAATCACGGATTTGTTCCACAATCTCCGGAGGAAGCTGTAGATAATGCTCCATAAACTCCGGCTTCTCATCAATGATATACTGAGCCGCATCACAATACATTTCATAAGCTGCAGCAGTAGCTTCTTCCAGACGGCTCACTTCAGCCTCCGTTATTGCATAATAAGCCTCTTCCTTCCAGTAATCTCCGTGAAAATCAAAACCTAAAGATTCAATTTTATCTCTATAGTCCATGCGCGGACCAATTGCCATTCTTTTCATAAACAGTTCTTCAATATTAGTCCAACCTTAACTATGACCGCTAAAAGAGGAGCGACGACTTGAGCCAAACACCTTTCCGCTCGATTTTGAAGAAGAAGAGGAGGACGGTTTTATTTTTACCCCCGACGGTGCATTCACCCGCGAACCGTTGGCATCTGTCCACGAACCTGTCTTAGGATAATAATAATGTGTAGTTGAAAAACCGTTCGCCATAGAAGGCATCAAAGCCCAACGCATCAGCATTGCATTGTAAATCCAGCTGTTTCCGTTATGGTCACGATATTCCTCTTTATCCTTTGGATTCTCCGGAAGTTCTGTTTTCTGTGTACAGCCAGCCAAAGCCATCAAACATACGGCTGCCATCAAATAATGTCGTTTATCCATAATTGCATTAAATCATATATTCGTTAATCAATAATCGCAAAGATAAAGAAATTTCCACAAACAACTACTTTAGCCTTTAAATCTTTGTTTACAACAAGAATAATAAGTAACTTGCGCCATCATTTATAAAAACAATATTCTATGAAAGGAATCGTTTTAGCCGGAGGTTCAGGCACACGCCTCTACCCCATAACTAAAGGAGTATCCAAGCAGTTGCTCCCTATCTTCGACAAACCGATGATTTATTACCCTATCTCTGTTCTGATGTTGGCTGGCATCCGTGAGATTCTCATCATATCCACTCCACATGATTTGCCAGGATTCTGCCGCCTGCTAGGCGACGGCAGCGACTTTGGTGTCCGCTTTGAATATGCCGAACAACCTAGTCCCGATGGACTGGCACAGGCTTTCATCATCGGAGAAGAGTTTATCGGTGAAGACGCTGCCTGCCTGGTTCTAGGCGACAATATTTTCCACGGAAGCGGTTTTTCCGCCATGCTAAAAGAGGCTGTACGTACTGCCGAAGTTGAACAGCAGGCTACCGTATTCGGCTATTGGGTGAGCGATCCGGAACGATATGGGGTAGCAGAATTTGACCAGTCTGGAAAATGCCTCTCCATTGAGGAGAAACCTACGGAACCAAAATCGAACTATGCTGTCACCGGCCTGTATTTCTACCCTAACAAAGTGGTGGATATAGCCAAAAACATCCAGCCATCGGCACGTGGAGAACTGGAAATCACTACAGTCAACCAACGTTTTCTGCAAGACGGGGAACTTAAGGTACAAACCCTAGGAAGAGGATTTGCCTGGCTTGATACAGGCACACACGATTCATTGGCAGAAGCATCTACCTATATCGAAGTGATAGAGAAGAGGCAGGGACTCAAGATTGCCTGCCTGGAAGGTATCGCTTACCACAAAGGGTGGATTGATGAAAACAAGATGCGCGAACTGGCTAAACCTATGCTGAAGAACCAATACGGACAATACCTTCTCAAGGTAATCAACGAATTTAAACCTAACAAGCAATAATCATTTATGGAGGTAATTAAAACGGCTCTGGAAGGAGCAGTCATTATTGAACCTCGCCTGTTTAAAGACGACAGAGGATATTTCTTTGAATCTTTTTCGGAAAAAGATTTTAATGCACAAGTGCAAACCATACGGTTTGTGCAAGACAACGAAAGTAAATCAAGCTATGGAGTGCTACGCGGACTGCATTTTCAAAAGCCGCCTTTTGCACAGAGCAAACTGGTCCGGGTCATCAAAGGGGCAGTACTGGATGTGGCTGTAGACATACGTAAAGGTTCTCCAACGTTCGGACAGCATGTGGCAGTAGAACTGACAGAAGACAACCACCTCCAGTTTTTCATTCCAAGAGGGTTTGCACATGGATTCAGTGTACTGAGCGATGAGGTGATTTTCCAATATAAATGCGACAACTTCTATGCTCCTCAATGTGAAGGAGCCATAGCATGGAATGACCCGACATTAGGCATTGACTGGCGTATTCCAGCCGACAAAGTTATCTTGTCGGAAAAAGACAAGCATCACCCGCTGCTCAACGAAGCCGACTGGCTTTTCAATTTTAATGAGAATCTCTATTGACAAAAAAACATGAAAAAAGTCCTGCCTGGCCTCTAAAGCCGACAGGACTTTTCTTTTATCTGAAAATATCTTCCATCAATCATCGTAACGCTCCATTTCCACCACATTGAATTTAGCGTCGAAAGTTATCTCCCAATGATTGGAAAGTTGCACCTCATAGCCATGATGATCATCATCCTTGTCAATCTTCACCACTTTTTCGTCGGGATAGGTTTCAGCTACATAACGGCAAATAGACTGTGGTAAGACCACCTCTGGAACATAACCCGATTTACACTTAATCTCCTTCCAGTTACCCTTACGGTCAAATTCCATCTTGCTTCCATCAACCAACACTACACTATAAGACACTTCCAGCCACTCCCTGTCCATCTTGGAGAATGCAACTTTTTTCCCTGCAAAATGAGTCTGTATAAAACTGCGGGCTGCCTGAGGCAACTGTTCAAAGCTTACGGCTCTATCTTCATTAGCCCATGCAAACTGCATCATACATACAGCCAACATCATCAAAAAAAACTTTTTCATATCCATTAATTTTATTAGGTTTATTCATTATTGATGATGCAAAGTAACAAAGCAATTCTGAAAAGATTTAGGAATCACAAGAAAAAACATTATTGATGCACAATCAATGCCGAACGAGGAGACACTGTAAGCTGTCCGCCTTGCATCATTCCCAACGGTGAATCCTGCTGAATCTTACCGTCGACACATACCACTTGATAACGTCCTTCGGGCACCTCTATCTTAACCGGCTCCTTGCGAGCGTTCAGCACCACCGTCACGTCTTTCCAAGTTTCTCCTGCAGGCTTCCCGTTAATACGGAATGCCACAACTCCACCAGCCGGCACCTCCAAGAACTCCAGATGCTTTCGAATCAGTTCTGCATCACCCAAACGAAAAGCCGGATGCTGCTTACGCATAGCAATCAACCCTTTCATATAATTGAATACCTCTTTGCAAGTAGTCTTGTTCCGCCAATCAATCGCATTGACCTTATCCGGACTATTATAAGAATTATGTACCCCTTTCTTGTCGCGCATCACCTCATCTCCAGCAAAAATAAACGGTACTCCTTGAGAAGTCAGCACTGCAGTCTGAGCCAACTTATACATGGCCATGCGCTCTTGAGGAGAAGCCCACGGAGCCGTAGCCTTCAGCCGGTCGGCCAAGCACAAATCGTCATGACAGCTAGCGTAGCTAATCATCTGAGAAGGAGCAGACGCCCATATTTTAGGTACACGATGTATGCTGTCTTTCTGAAGCTGAGGATGCTCCACACCCCCAACCAGACCGAACTTGACTCCCGCCTCGTAACCTGGAAGTCCGATCAGGAAAGCCCCCTGCCTATCATTATCAAACGGGCCACGCAGGCTGTCGCGGAACTCATCGCTAAAAGCAGCCACACGAGGCATCAGCCCAGTCTGATTCTTCATAGCCAACTCCTTAGCAGGCAACTGCGGTGCAGCGGGCGCCCACCCTTCTCCATACATAAAGATAGAAGAGTCTATTTTATCCAATGCGCTTCTAATCTCGTTCATTGTCTTAATATCATGAATACCCATCAGGTCGAAACGGAAGCCATCGATATGATATTCCTTTGCCCAGTAGCACACAGACTCAACGATGTACTTACGTACCATTGCCCTTTCACTAGCCGTTTCATTGCCACAGGCTGAAGCATTCGCTAATTTGCCGTTCTTGTCCTGACGATAGAAATAGCCCGGCACCGTACGTTCAAAGTTCCCCCCTTCCGTTACAGCCGTATGGTTATACACCACATCCATAATCACGCGGATACCTGCCTGATGAAGAGCCATCACCATCTGCTTAAACTCCTTTATACGTACCGACGGATTATAAGGGTCAGTGGCATACGAACCCTCTGGCGCATTATAGTTCTTAGGATCGTATCCCCAGTTATATTGAGGTTCAGAAAGATGCGTTTCATCTACAGAAGAATAGTCAAAAGAAGGAAGCAAATGCACATGAGTCACCCCCAACTCTTTCAGATGGTCAATACCCGTTGACTCTCCCAGATAAGTCTTTGTTCCTTTTTCTGTCAAGGCCAGGAACTTTCCCCGATGCTGAATACCAGAAACCGTATCAATAGAGAAGTCACGGTGGTGCATTTCATAGATAATGATATCCGAAAAACTTTTCAGCTGCGGCCGTTGATCTTGCAACCAACCTTCTGGATTAGTGTCTTCCATACAAGTAATGGCTGCACGATTTCCATTCACGCCCACCGCCTTTGCCATCACTCCCGGAGTATCTCCCAGCCAAACGCCATCCACTTTCACATTGAAAGTATAGAACAAGCCCTTCAGATCGCCCTTCACGGTAGCTGTCCACATACCATCCGCCTTCGGCTCCATCTGAATCATTTCCTTTGGAGCCCCCCCTTGTCCATCTTCGTAAAGCATTACCCTTACTTCCTGGGCGGTAGGGGCCCACAGTGAAAAGTCAGTAGCAGAAGGACGGTAGTTCATCTCGTCCCATTTTCCCTGATACACAGGATATTCATCGAAAGATCCGAAAGAAGTCTTACGCGAAGACGTACATCCCAACACCATCATAGCGGCAGTCACAGCTAAAATTTGTTTCGCATCCATAAATCTATTATTTTACTCTACCCGGATTTTTTGCAATAAAATCCTTCCAACTCGAATAAGCTTTCTCCACTGCCGGCCTGCCCATCTGCAAATAATGACAATAAGCAGCCCCCAGCGCATCAGTAGCATCCATAAACGGTCCCATTTCCGAATCGGGTATGTGCAACATACGCTTCAACATATTCGCCACCTGCTCTTTACTGGCCTGTCCGTTGCCTGTAATGGCCATCTTAATTTTCAGGGGGGCATATTCCGTAACGGGAATATCTCTACACATAGCAGCCACAATAGCCACCCCCTGCGCACGCCCCAACTTGAGCATAGACTGTACGTTTTTCCCGAAGAAAGGAGCCTCGATAGCCAATTCGTCGGGCAAATAAGAAGCAATCACCCCCTGCACCCTCTCATAGATATGCTTCAGTTTCAGATAAGGGTCTGAACACCGACGAAGGTCGATTACCCCCATCGTAAGGACCTGCGGATGAGTTCCGGTCACCTTGAGCACCCCATATCCCATGATATTGGTTCCGGGGTCGATACCCAAGATTATTTTTTCCTTTACCGGCTGTATCACTTGATTACCTCCATCAATGTAGGGAATCCCAGCACTTGGTCTTTGAAAATCTTCATCATCTCTTCATTCAACGCAGCACCAACCTTAGTATGCCAATGATGCAATGCGGCACTGCTCTCCACTTCCCATTGAAGAGAGAAACATTCACTGTCTTGTTCCTGATGACTCAAGATACGTAAGATACGAGGGTTCTTCAAGTCACCAGTCTTCTCCGCTTCCGGGATATACGATTCAGACAACCAAATTACAAAATTACGTGCATCACTCATCTGCACATGATAGGTAGTATTATATACCAACATAACCTTTACAATAAATAAAAATATTTTGATTATTTTACCTGCCGAACAAAATGCCGACTTTTTATGCAAATATAATAAAAGTATGTAATCTAACGGAGAAACACTCTCATAAAAGCGCTTGTCACTGCTTAAAATACTTGTATTTTTTTCGCTTTTCTGTCCGTTACCTACTACTTTTCTGTGTGAAACGAAAGAAAAACAAAGCATACGTCCTGTTTTTTGCTCATTTTTATTACTTTTGCGCAACTTAGTGCATCAAATTGCACAATAATAAATATGAAAGCAGAAGATAGTTTTATACAAACGATAGAAGAAAGCATCAAAAGGAACTGGAATCTTGACGCACTAACCGATTATAAAGGAACTACATTGCAATATAAAGATGTAGCCCGCATCATCGAAAAGATGCACATCGTATTTCGTCATGCCGGTGTAAAAGAAGGAGACCGAATAGGACTGTGCGGAAGAAACAGTGCCAACTGGACGGCTGCTTTCTTGAGCACTATCACTTATGGAGCTGTAGCCGTGCCTATCTTGCATGAATTCAAGGCAGACAACGTGCACAACATCGTCAATCACTCGGACGCCAAACTGCTCTTTGTGGGTGATCAGGTCTGGGAGAACTTCAATGAAGCAGCGATGCCTAACCTGCAAGGAATCATCGAACTGAAAGACTTTAACCTTGTCGTTTCACGTTCGGAACAACTAACCTATGCACGTGAACACCTTAATGAGGAGTTCGGCAAACTATACCCTTGCCGTTTCCGTGCCAATGACGTATGCTACCGCCGTGAAAAGCCTGAAGAGCTAGCCATCATCAACTATACTTCCGGTACTACCGGATATTCCAAGGGGGTGATGCTTCCTTACCGCAGCATTATGTCAAATATCGCTCACGTACACGACAAGGTAGGCTTGAAAGCTGGAGACCGCATCGTTTCCATGCTCCCGCTAGGACATATCTTCGGACTGGTAGTCGACTTCCTCTATGGCATCACCGTAGGAGCGCACCTGTGGTTCCTTACCCGCATGCCATCTCCTAAAATCATTGCCGAATCGTTTGGTAAGATACAGCCTAGAATGATTGCCTGTGTTCCGCTAGTAGTGGAAAAGATTTTCAAAAAAAACATCTTGCCACAAGTAGACAACCGCCTTGGAAAACTGCTCTTGAAACTGCCTATTATCAGTGACAAGATTAAAGAACAAATCAAGAAGCAAGCCATGGAGGTCTTCGGTGGCAACTTCATTGAGATCATTGTGGGAGGGGCTCCGTTTAATCAGGAAGTTGAGGCTTTCTTGCGAAAAATAAATTTCCCATACACCATCGCTTATGGAATGACGGAAGCTGCACCGCTCATCTGCCATAGCCGCTGGGATGAACTGGAATATACCTCATGCGGAAAGACTGTTGCCAACATGGAAACAAGAGTGTTGTCTGACGACCCCGAAAATATCCCCGGAGAACTGATTTGCAAGGGAATAAATGTGATGCTGGGATATTACAAAAACGAAGAAGCTACCCGACAGACCATCGACAAGGATGGATGGCTGCATACTGGGGACATGGCTATTAAGGATGCAGAAGGAAACATCTTTATCAAAGGACGATGCAAGAACATGCTGCTTACTGCTTCTGGACAGAATATCTATCCGGAAGAGATAGAAGCCCGACTGAACAACATGCCTTTGGTAAATGAATCGCTAGTATTGCTTTCCGGCGACAAGCTCATCGCCTTGATTTATCCGGACAACGATGAGGCTTTTTCCCAAAACCTGGACCATGCCAAATTAGAGGCCGCCATTGAAGCTAACCGAATAGAAATAAACCGTATCTTACCGGTCTATGCTCAAATCACCCGAGTCAAATTATATCCGGAAGAATTTGAAAAAACAGCCAAAAAAAGCATCAAGCGTTTCTTGTATCAAGATATGAAATTCTAATTTTATTAAGATTTTTAATTATCAAGATTTTTTTTAACAAAAGATATACAATTAAATATCAAGACATTTAATCTGAATTTTCTATACAAGGAAAGCAAAATGAATAGTGATTGAAAATGACAAAATATTTTTCATCTTTTTCTTGGCATTTATAAATTAATATTTTATATTTGCATTGTTCATTTATAGAGAAGTTGTGAAACTTCTAAAATGTAACTAAATAGTTTAGTTAAGTCTAGTTTAGTTTTTGTGTTGTGATACTCCTGTCAATAGCGATTGGCGGGAGTATCTTTTTTTTATTGATTATCAGAATATTATATCTAAAAAAAGATTTATTCCGAACTATCCATAAGGTAAATCAGTAACAAAGAAATGAACAAAAACGTCACTTTTGACGGTATTTCATTCCACTTTCATTCCAGTCACATTCCAGTAAAAATCTCATCCAGGAATAACTACAGTGCGGATTTGAAGGTGTCAGATAAAAAAATCATTCCACTTTTTTAGTAAAACTAATAATTAAAACAATTATGGCTAATTTTTTTGTTACTATCGTACCAAACCTAAAACTGAAGAACGGAGGACACACAATCCGTATTGCAGTTACTCATTCCGGCCAGACTCGTTATATGCCAACCAATGTAGTTATAGATAACGAATCAGAAATCAAGAATGGCAAAATAATCAAACGCCCTGACAAGGATGCCCTCAACGCTAAGTTGAAAAGACTATTAAATATGTATGAGGAGAGAACAGAACAGATACCATATATAGATGTACTATCGTGTTCACAACTCATACAGATACTAAAGGGTCCGACCGTTGGAGAAAAACACAGGACATTCGCTGACATCGCAAACGAATACCTCTCACAGATAGATGAAGAAGACCGGGCAAAGTCACACAAATTGTACAGGCTTGCCGTAAACAAATATCTATCTTATGCCGGTGAAAGTTCTCTAATGGAACAGGTAACTCCGTTACGTATCAACAATTACATTATATCACTACAGAAGAGCAAATTGTCTCCAACCTCAATCAACATATATATCACCCTCCTGAAAGTGATAATTAACTATGCGAAGAAAATGAGATACGTGAACTTTGAAGTTGATCCATTCATTACAGCCAAAGTCCCATCGGCAAAGAAACGTGACACTTTCATCACGGTAGAACAACTTAAGCGACTCCGGGATGCAAAACTCAACAAACATAATATGGATGTCATACGTGACATCTTTATGCTTACGTATTATCTTGCCGGCATGAATCTGATTGATATGTTAGACTATAACTTCAAAAATGCTGTAGAAGTCAAATATGTGCGTAAAAAGACCAGGAATACTAAAGAAGGTGATGCCGTAGTAAACTTCACAATTCCTGATGAAGCCAAGCCTATCATCACACGGTACATGGACAAGAAAACAGGGAAACTGGTATTCGGAAGATATACCAGTTATGTAAGCTGCTACAACGTACTGGCACGTAAAATAAAGAATCTGGCCGAGATTGGCGGTATTGACCATTACTTCACACTATATTCCGCACGAAAGTCATTCGTTCAGCATGGCTTTAATCTCGGCATTCCACTTTCAACACTTGAATACTGCATCGGGCAATCCATGAAAGAGGACAGACCGATATTCAACTACGTGTCAATCATGAAGGAACACGCAGACAATGCAATCAGAAAAATTCTTGATAATTTATTGTAAAAAAAAGCATCGAAATATTTGGGTAATATGCAAATGCTTATTATCTTTGTAATGTCAAACAAAGAGTTATTCACTTAATTAAAACAACATGGAAAATGAAGAAAGAAAAAAGTTAGAAAGAGAGTACGAGAACTTAAAACTACTCATTGAATTTCACTCCACATATGGAGTTATCGAGGACAAGTCAGAATACGAGCAGATGATAAATGACATTCTCGACAGGATGAACGAAATCCGAAAGATGTTAGAAAAAGAGTAACAAACAGCCCTCCCAGTCGGGAGGGCATTAAAAAATAATTATATGGATAATATGAATAAATATCTTCCTAACGCAGACATGCAGGCTGCATTTGAGAAGTTCAAAGGACTAAAAACTGTTGAGGAGAAACTTGCCTTCCAAAAAGAAATGCAGGAAAAGGTATCTTCAATGAGTGAAGAAGATAGAAACAAGTACATCGCAGACTCTAAAGCCGGACTGCAAGCTACAGTTGAGGCCTGTGAGGATTTTATTACAAGAGCGGAAGAAACTATACTAAAGGAGAAACTTGGCGACCTTCCTGATATTATCTCGTTCAGCTACATTGCAAAGAAATATTTCGGTAAAAGCCGTAACTGGCTGTACCAGCGCATAAATGGATATACAGTAAATGGTAAGTCGGCAAAATTCACACAAAATGAATTTCAGACTTTCCTGAACGCACTGGAAGATATAAGCAATACAATAAAGAATACTTCGGCTTCGCTTAAATTTAATTAAGTGACTTTGTTTGACACGTCCCCGCATTAAGCCGATGCGGGGATTTTTTGTTTATACAAAATAATATCGTATATTTGCAATGCCATAATGAAGGGCAGTGGCCCTGATTTTGGTTTGACTTTTGGTGAGGGGGTGGTTCCCCTCACTTTTTTTATGCCCATACCGAACTAATCAATACTAATACCAGTAACTATATATGTAACTGGTACAGACGGGATGATTAGTGATGATGAGGCTCAGTTAACAATAGCCCTCTTTGGATAATTCCATTGAGGGCTATTTCCATACCTATCAGCTCACCACTGCCAAATATTGTAATTGATCGACACCGCCAAAATAGGACTGACTCCACCTGTACCAAAACCATACCCTGCACTTAGACCAATCCCCCATTTCTTTTTATTATGTATATCCCTGTAAATATACTTAGTCTGATACACGGTTTTAGGATATATCTGAAGTTCATCCAGCCTTGGAGCAACACCACTAACTCTCACATAATAACTGCTATCCTGGTACTCTTTATATTCACGCAGATGTACACAACTGTCCGTTCTTATCGTATCAGTATGGTCTATCCATGCAAGATAAGGAAATGGAGATATAATCAACTGAGTGTCTACCTTGACTTTGGTAATTACAATAGGTTCACTCTGTATGGTATCATACTTTGAAACGTCCTTTACCGAAGGTGACCGGCTGCACCAACCTAAACAGAAGGCCAGTACTGTAATCAAAAGATATGGTAGGTATTTCATACTACAAGCAAATCTGAATACTCCTTCTTAGCATCAAAACATGGGCACATCTTTATCCACTCATGTTTTTCTACGATTCCGTCACCATCAAGGTCAGGACTGGTGTCTCTATGACCCAATATTTCTTTAATGTCTGGGTATTGTTTGATCAGTTTGGTAATCAGTTCACGGAGTGCCTTCTTCTGCTCAGGCGTTCTGGTATCAGCAGCTTTGCCGTTTGAATCCAGTCCACCAACATAACAAATACCAATACTATGCTTATTATAAGATACACCGGAAAAACCTTTTGAATTACAGTGAGCACCATCGATAGTAAGCGAACGGCCCACTTCAACAGTACCGTCTAGTCGAACCACATAGTTATACCCTATTGTCCGGAACCCTCTCTGCAAATGCATTTGGGTAATTTCTCTTTTTCCTATATCCTGCCCTGTCCGTGTAGCCGAACAATGGCATACAATTGCGTCAATCCTCATCATCTTTTACTCTCCTCCTTTATCGTCTTAATAATCTTTTCAGCGTCTTCTCTTGTAAGACACTCTACAATATTCTTAGCTACTTCTGCTACCTCTGCTGCATGGCTTTTCTTTTTTCTGAAATTCTCAACTATGGAGACACCTTCAATACTGATAACCGCAACGGTACATATTATTGCTGCATAAGGCATATGGTACCACGGAAAGCACAACCCAAGTATATCTATCAGAACAAATATGATGAATATCCTATAATAGTCAAGCATCTTAGTTCCAGTTCTCCTCAGTGGTCTGCTTCTTACCCTCTCCTTGTTTGCTCTTGCTGCATCTATGCCAGTCCACAAGTCTATCATACAAGCTATCGCAATAGCTACAAGGCAAACAAAAATCACCGCTATTCCATGGTGAATATCCTGAGTTATGTATGATATATATCTTTCCATATCTTACTTAATATTCTTATCAGACCAACCTTTAACCAACCAACCCAAGTAAACACCAAACAGGAAAGCCCCAGTAGAAACAATACTTACCCATAATGGGACATACTGATAGTAAACCAACAATCCTACAATCACGGCTAAAATAATAGCCAACAAAATCATCTTCTTTTTCATAAATTTTGAGATTAAATTAAACAAAAAAGCCCCCGGACGGCACATTGGTAAAATGCACCACCCGAGGGCGTTATTACATTAAGTTCCACAAATATATATAGAATATTCCACTAATCCTAGAATATCCAAAATCTTGAAAAGGTAAATTTTAGGTAGATTTCTATATTTCTACCCATTCTCTACCTTATTTATGTATTCTCTTGAATTGTTTTTACATTTTTTTTCGAACTGCTTTCAAATCCCTAACTATCGTATTAGATAGTACTTCAGAATATATTTCAGTAGTCTTAACCGATGTATGACCAAGCAACTTCTGAACTGTCGTTATCGGCACTCCCTGATGAATAAGCAAAGTTGCACAGGTATGTCTGGCTGTATGGAATGTTATGTGCTTCTTGATTCCGGCAAGATCAGCTAGTTCTATCAGGCATTTGTTGACCTCTGAGTTGCTGTTCAAGCTGGTAAACTCTTCAATATTATATTTATCCAAAATAGTCAAAGGATTGCCTTGAAATAAGAGATACAAAGGAAGCCTTATTTCAACACCGGTTTTAATTGACTTAAAGTGCAGCCACCGTTTGCCATTCACATTGATGAAATTTTCTGCTGTAAGCTGGCAGAAATCCGAGAAACGAAGTCCGACATAACAACAGAACAGAAAGGCATCAAGTACATGGTGTAGTCTTTTATCTTCTACATTCAGAATCTCCAACTTCTTCAGTTCGTCAGGAGTTAGAAACTCATGCTTACCTTTTTCCTGTTTTATCTTGTATTTTCGGAACGGATAGGCATCAGCATGAATGTAGCCTTGATTAATGGCTTCATTTACAAGTGTACGAAGCTGCCTCATGTGTTTTGCAATTGTATTAACACCATTCCCCTTCTCACGCAAATATTGCTCAAAGTCCTTCAAAAATGAATAGGTAATGTCTTTGAACGATACTCCAGAGCGAAACTCTTTTAGCTGAGTTATGGTAGTCAGAATGTTGTTTTTGGTACTATCTCTACGATCTGATGATTGTATATAATTGACCGCAAAATTTATAAAGGTTACATTGGGCTCTTTATTTTTACAGATAGTATCTTTTAGCAAAGATAATGTAGCTGGTATACCACGTTTCCAAAACTCTAACTCTACACCTTGTAACTTTATTATATATTCAAAAAGTAACGCATTTAGTTCGTTAGATTGTGGATGGTTACAGACTTGTGCACGATTGCAGTCCCAATGTTCTGGCTTTAAGTAGAGGTTAGTTTTGAAATACACTTTACGCAAATTCAACGATGCTTCAACTTGTACGAGTGCGGTTCCCTGACGGTTAAGTTTCTTCTTACGATTATAAACAAGTCTGTATCTTATCTTTTCCATTTTTGGGTTGCGAAGATACTTCTTTACAGATGACCATACAAATTAGAGATGTGGAAGAACTGATAGGCACTGTTAGTCCATCAAAGAATGGTTTTATGAGTAAAGATGAATTTATAACTAGAGAAAGAATAGTAAAAGGTAGCGATTTTAATACGAAAATCAAAAAAGGTATCTATGAGGTTGCTAGTGAACGCCTATCTGATTTTGTAAATGGTCCAACTGATACTTATCCCTATGGAATATTAGTCATTTTTGCTTCACAAAGTTTTGGTGTTCAATTATATTTCCCTGATTCAGTGTACGACGCACCTCTATATCGTACTAACTATAACGGAAGGTGGCACAAATGGATAAAATTATCTACTATAAAAGGATAGATTTGAATCTAAAGTAGATAATATACACCTCACTTAAATTAATTACATTAAATAAGCAAAGTGTATATTTCCATTTTATATCTTTATCTCTGTTATAATCGGGCAACTTATTAAACTTATATTAACTTTTAACAGGGACAAAAGTTAATCCTGTTTCTTCAACATTAACCATAACTAACTCTGTATTAATACCTTCTATTGGGTATTTTGTTAAGGACCTAGATTGTGGTCGTTCTATAATATTTTTCACATAGATATGAGGTATAGAATTTTCAATTGTATAATAAAACTTTAATTTTGAATTGATAACAGTCAAATCTGCACCACCTATGCGATAAGCGACTATATTAAAATTATTGCTATTTTGCATTGTTGATGCTGTAATCATAATCTCAAAAGAATCAGTTTCAGAAGTAAATAGAAGTTTAAATGAGACTCTTGTATATGCCGATGTATTACCTTTATAAACTAAATACATTTTTTGTTTGTCGAACAAAATACTTGAATTTGCATCTTTTGCATGAACAACTCCATTATTATTAGGAGTTGCAACTGGCAATAGTTCTTCCACTAGGAAATTATCTTACAATTATGTAAGGGAAATTCTAAGTGGAAGAACTATTATCTGAAGCTGATACCAATAAAAAAGGACTTCTATCTAAAGAACTATACAAAACAACTGCTCATTATGTTGAAGCTTATAACACTGTTTATAAGCTTACAGACATTGGATTAGATAAATGGTGGATAAGATTCCCTATTTCCATTTGTAGTCATATTGATAATTATCCATTCACTGATACAATTGCAGTTTTTAAAAGCGATATAGACCTATATGTACAAATTGTTAGAGTTGCATCAAATCCAAATGAAATTAGTAAAAGAGTAAAATATTATATCAAAGATAAAGAATTATATATCTCTTTTTTAGCATCTAATACCCAACCTAACAATGCGTTTATAGCTTCTCCCTATTTCTATAAAAAGGTAGGAACACCACAAGAAATCATTGACGAAAGTTTTAAGGAAGTACAATCAATAATCGTAAAATAAGATAACACCCTCTCATCAATAAATGCTTTTATTGGTGAGAGGGATTAGACTTAAATTGTGATTTTACTAAGTCCTGTGATGTCATCAGAACTAATAGTAACACTTCCCATAGTTCTCCCCCATTGAGAAATTATTTTTTTTATACTCCATAAATGCAGTTGTGTTACACCCTTAGGATACTCAATATACAATATACCTCCCAAGTCTTGTTTATAAAAAACATTGAATATCTGCTCAGAGGCATTTGTTTTATTGTCTAAAATTAAATTACTTGATACTTTATCTCCAATGACAGTCAGAATGAATCTTACCATTCTATAATTATAGAATAATGTGATATCTAATGCGTCGTAATTACCAATACCTATATCTACTTTTAACAAAACTCGTTCTGAAGTATTTATAGATTGACAATATACACCACCTCTTAAATTGTCAACAAATCCGTTCTTATTATTCCCAAAAACTGGCAATAGTTCTTCCACAACTTTTGCAACGTCCGCTTTACTAATGCGAATCGGGTTCCCTTGATCATCCAATGCTCTTACATATTCAAAATCATTTTTAGTAGGCATTGCGCCTTCCACTTCTTTAATCGTTGTTGTTCCCATATCATTATTTTTAAAAATTAAACACTAATCTTATTATTAGACCGATAGCAATACCAACAACATCTGACAATACGTCTATCCAATCCCAACCATTACCTACACCATATTGACGATAGTGCATTTCATCAGCAACTTCTTTAGTTACTGCTGCTGTTGCTCCTGCTTGCCAGCCTAACAACAATGTGATAAGTAAGCAACAACAAAAGTGTAATATTTTATCTTTCAGCTTAATCATGATAACTAATATTGGTTAATAATCCATTAATAAACTCTATATCTGCAAACCTAAATTTATTAGAAGACGGGTCCCATACATCCCTAAACCCAATAGTCACCGTCTGTCCATACACCTCCCGAAAAGGATTATTCTTGTCATGCACTTGGATTTTCCCTACCAAAGCCAAAGCCACATCTTTCTTACTTTCGTCAGTAATGATACGCAAAGCAGTTTGTCTATTCCCGGCAGCAGGTCTACCATTATACGATGGTTCAGACCCTCCATGCGTTTCTATTACAACAGCACCATTAAGAGTTCCATGATTAGCCCTTGATGACATCTTCTGATACACAGAAAGTGCTTCTCCTTGATGCTCTGTAAGAGCAGACTGGTAACTCCCAAATCCTGCTCGGATAATTTCTTCAGCATTACCATATCTTTGGACACCAATACCAATATGGGTATTTGTTATAGACGGGCCATAACCTCTATTTGCATCCACTTGTCCGATACGTCCATTAGCAATTTCAAAGCCTCCAATTTCACCGCTTTGGATTCTCACATTAGTAGCGTTGAAATTATTGATGGTAGCATCATTCGCTTGGATTGTTCCAGCAAAAATAGAATCAACATCAATTTGGTCAACGGTAATCTTCTCAGCCAATACGAGCCGTGTGGCAATAAATTCAAAATCTGTCGCCAACGCCCAATAACCAAGTTTCTGCGCCACATCCTCCTTCGGAGTAATGTTACGCGGACCATGAGATATCAGACAGAGATACCTTTCATACGGCTTTGAGTTATCCTCACGATATAAGGATATGTCATACCATTCCTCAGTGCCTTGCCCCTGCATATAGCTGGCATCAGGACTCCACACCCTAGTACGAGGCTGTGCACCCTTGCTACCCATACCACCGTCGAGTGTAGTTGATACGCCCAACGAAGTCAATAAAGCACCTCCGTAATAAGCCTCTATCTCATACTGTACATACAGACCGGTAGGCACAGTGATTGTATCGCTGTCCTGCTTGTCCACCCAAGCAGTCCACCTGCCAGAAGAATCCTTCCTGCGGTAACGCAACTTGGTACGGTGCAGCAGAGGCACATTGTCGCCTACCGTCTTGTAGAGACTGACAACAAAGCTGGTGACACGGGGATTCCCCTCAGCATCACATGGTACTGAGGGTATGTCCGGACGAAGGTCGTATCGTACAGCCTGCAACAGTCGTCTGACTCGTGTCAAAATTCTTACTTCCATAATCAGAATGTATCATCTGCCACAATTTCCACCACCAATGCACCAGGGGATGCCTTGTCCACATCCGCAGCCGTGATAGTCTGCGAAGCTGCCGGCACCTTGCTATTGTCGTATGCACCGACAATCGGCTTCCCTTTCTCATCCGACAGCAAGAACTTGAACTTGTTGGCAAATTCAGTCTTGATATTCCCGTCACTGTCTACCACATTAGGCGTATATACCACTGTGTCATCGTCATTGATAATCACTTCATCGGCTGGCACAGCATTAAGTCTGATGACCAGCGGATCCGAAGCATCGATAACACCCTGGATGTCCGAAGTAAGCTCCTTGCCAGCCTTATCCTTAAAAATGGCATACAAGTTCAGCGCAGAATTGACCATTGCATTGGTAATCCTGATGGTATGGTTAGATGTATCAGCTACATTACCGCCATCATCATTGGTCAATGGTACAAGCTGGCCGTTCACCTGCTTCTTCCAATCCACTGCATAATTCTCATTTGCCACCTTTGCCCCACCGAACAGAAGACCGGCATACACATTGATAGAACTATTAGCTTCACGAATCACAAAGCCGGTATTGCCTACAGGCTGAATAGAACCTTTATATACGTCAGAAGAAGCTCTGCTGATACCGATAGTGATGGAAGACCTTGCACGGTCATCAATACCTCCTACCTTAAAGGCACAATCCAGATAAAGAATGTCATTGTCCTGATTGTCCTTAGATGCCAGGTTCTTCATGATTTTCAAAGCCGGCACTCCCTGATGAGTCATACGCTTGAATGTGCCGACCAGCCCTGGATTAGTAGACAAACCATCTCCTCCGAATGTCAGCTTAGTAACATTGTATGTCCACTGGTCATCCGTATATACGATTCTCTGCATATTAGAGTAAACTTCCGCCCAAATAATAGGGCGATTGTTATCCACGGTCCAATCGGGAGCTGCCGTAGAACCGCTGGCTCCCTCACCACGATATTCCTGATAAGGGTCGCCCACATTACATTCCATCTTGATTGTTACCTCCTTGCCATTCTTCAGTCGGCGTACAGAGGTAGTTCTTCTTACTTCACTCATTTATATCTATATTTTAATTGTTAACATTCTTCTTCAGGAGATATAGGCAATACTGTAGGATTGTCCTGTTCTTCTCCAGGATGCAAAGGCAGTGTGGTTGGCTTGTCCTCCACCGGATTTGCCGGACCAAGAGACATCTGCGGCACCGTCGGTTCTTCGGCAACTACCGGCTTGTACGCAGAGAAAGTAGTTGTCTTGGACAGGTATGCAGCTTCTTCGGCTGTCAATACCGTACCTCCACAAGCGGCTATCTTATCTTCCAACGTATCGCCCGGAAGTTCCTTCAGTTCGCTTTGATTCAATAGTACCATGTTTTCGGGGGTGACCTTTCGCCATCCCAAGCCTAACCTGGCTGCCACTTCATATGGCACCAGGGCATATCTGTATTTATATTCTTCCAACAACATTATATAGCCTCCTTTCTTGCTGTAACTACTTTACCGTCCTGCATCACCGTCTTTCCGCCTTCCAACAGTGCTGCCTGCGGTCCTCTCTCCTTGATACGTACCTCGACATCCAGTTCAGTACCGACTGCTACAGGCAGACGGACAGGGCCAAAGCCTACCGATGTCAGAGTATAGTCAGTTCCTGCTGCTGCAGGTTTTATCCACCACTCGCACCGCCAATATTTGTCAGGATCGGCAATCACTCCTCGGCCTGTTACCGTGGCAGTAGCCTGTCCTATGACTTCCGTACTATTCCCGGAGATAAGCGAGTTATTATCCAAATTGGTGGTAAACTCAACACCATCCGGGTATTTACGCACAAGTCTTATATCATTTTTGTTGCAGTTGGCTGGAGGAGAAGGTGGAATCTTCTTGTCCGGAAACAATGCCGACTTGAATCGGAGTATTGCATCCTGAATAAAATCCTTGCGGACGGTAAGAGTGTAAGTAGCCGGATCATAACTTTCAAACTCTATCTGGCTGTTCACATCTACAGGCACCTCACTGTCCCCCTGCACCTGGTACCACCATCCTCCCACAATGCTCAGATCATCCACCTTATCATCACCCAGCTGGAAAAAAGGACGGATAGGCAACAATGGTTCCGTTTCCAATTCAAAAGGGTCAAGTACCACACCATTGGGCTTGTCCAGTTTGGTGAAGAGCAAAAGGGATGCTGCCGCACGTGAATTAAGCAACAGGCTTCCACCTATCTTCATTGTCCTCTTGCGCACCCTATCGTACCATTGCGCCTCGAAATACAATGTGACCAAGGTGAGATAAGGCACATTCCTATTCACTGTGATAGACCCCTTACGGATAGTTTCCGTACCATCCACATGCACCTCATAATCCGGAGCAGTACAACCTTGACGCTCGCCGCCATTAACACTGTTCTTCCAAGTCACATCTATCAATTCGGCTGTAGCCTCACGTGATGTTTTCGTATCCCTGTCGATGATACGGAATATCGGCTCGATCAATGTCGGAGTCACGTTCCTGTCAGGGTAATACAAGTTATTGTCTGCATCGTGCTGCTGCTCCAATGCTCCTCCCTGGATGTTGAAGTTAAGCGACCATTCTACCGGCCGCCAGATTCTTCTGACTTTTTTCTGTATCGTTACCATATTATAATATTATATCATTCTACGAAATAATTATTTTCCACTTCTTCTATCTTCCCTTTATTGTCGCGTACAAAAACCTTGCAGGTAAATTTTACCAGCCAGACATCTTCCGGACAGTCATCATCAGTAATGTGTATGAACTTTTTAGAAGAAGAATGCTGCGCTGTCCAAGCTATATCAGCATCCGGATTGCCCGTGTCGCGCGTCCATTCAATATCAGCATCCAGCACATCGTCCGTTATCTCTTCCGTTCCCTTGTATATATGTACGCGTATCGGGCAATCGATGACATGAGCAAACTCCGTTCCGTTGGGTTGCTCGAAATCCATCCACATTTTCGGATCGCCGGATATTTCCACCCAATCGGGGCTGTTCCACTTAGGCCGCAACCGGGTACCAGTCTTCAGACAACGGTAACGGCAGGAGTTGAGCCATACATCATGTGTTTCCATCAGTCCGGTAGACTCCCTCTTTGACTCGAACAGATATGGGTCATCGGATTGTGCCGTTTCCGAACTCCACTTTCCCCTGTCGACTATTTCATACACCAACCGCCCCTGATGGTCAACATGGATGATGTCTTGTGCCAACAGACCACGTACATACAGATACGGTTCGTCATAATTTATCGGCTTGTTGGCAAAGATGTCAAGATTCACAGGCAATCCGTAGAAACTGGCATACATATCCTGTGTCAGCTTAGGACTGGTGACACCTGTAAGGTAGACAATACGTCCTTCTGTAGAAGATATATACCAGCAGTTCTGCCTTTTCTTGTTGGAAGTATTACCCCACCGGTGCATCATCATTCCCTTGACAGGAGGATAATTGTGTCCGGAAGGACATTCATCATCAGAATACATCACCACTGTAAGCGTATTCTCCACACTGTTCTTTGACAGCACACGGTAGAACGCCGTATAATATTCGCCTGTCTTCTCCAGGTTGTTGATGCTGGCGCGCAATATGTCATCTTTCTCAAGAGCCGTAAAGTCATTCTCCCACCTCTTACGTATATAAAGGCGGTAAGTCTTTTCTCCAAGGTCCTCCAACCGTTCGATGGAGCTCGATTCAGTCATCACATAATCGCCTTCCAAAGCCGACAGACGATTGTAAAGCAGTTCCATCACTTTGAGGTAGCTACGAACTTCAAGACTCTCGAACTGCGCCCTGCCGTCGGTAAAGATTCCAGCCCCCTTGCCGGCTATCATGGAGTCAATGAACTCCCCGAACTCAGCACCGCCAAGAAGTTTCAGAAGGAACTCCGTCTGATCTGGCTTATCTTTTCGAAGATGTACCTTTTTAAGCAGTTCGTTATTCTTAACAATCTCATATAAAGTTCTAGATGCCGAAAATACATTGTAATCAGAAGGAATACTCTCATTGTCATTTCTACCAATAACTTCCCAATAGACACCATACCCTTTGATGAAGTTACGTAAATCATCCAATGACACCTTACGCCCACCATCCAACTCAATATAGTCATTTTTCGAAAGAACATTCGTACCATCAAGTTGAGCAATAGTCAAACTATCCTTTTTAAGTAAAGTAACCACTTGAGTAACCACTTCCTGAAACTCCAACTCTGTCATCATATCAACAACAATTTATTATTATGAACTTGACGGCAACCATTATGTACACGACGAAGTTGAATCTGATTAGCAGATTCTGTATAATCAATATCCTTAACCTCACACAGAGATATTTTGAACACATAACTTTTTTTCCCCTCTACAACCTGATGCATTTCTGGCACACTTGATTCATGTCGTATATAACGAATTCCATCATAATACACATAAGTACAAGACATTATTCTATTCAACAATTCAGCAAACCATACTGGACACCCCATTGAAGTCCCTAATGTAAATGTTTTTTGCGTCACCTCTCGAGAGTATATTTCACTGACATCAAACATATTCGATACGAATTGCTCGTTGTTGACGCCAAATGTCCAACCGTCATCCATAAAACCACCTGGAACACGAAAAGCAAAAAAATGTCTTTGACCAGCAATCATAAAAACTCCATCTTTCCTATCTCTATTATCTCTCATTGCATATTGTATAAGTACCGTATGCTCCAATTCTCGAGTATCAGATGTAACCAGAAAAGGTTCAGACAGCATTCCATTGATTTCAACAATATAATACCCATGCGATAAGTTTGTAATCGTGTAATAATATAATCTGTCAAATTCATTCATAGACCAAACCTTCCAATCTATATCTATGACAACATTACCTGATACTGTCATTACCTTTCCTTTGATATCACGCATCTCACAATGCGTAATAACTTCTACCAATATTTCATCAGTCTCAGCAAAAGTTTGTACATATCTCCCCCTACTTCCTTCATCAGAAGAAGGCGAAAAAAACAGCGGTGTAAACGGACTTATTATATACATACCATACTAAATTTCTAAGAGTTCGTAAACAAATGCCTCTTTAGAGGCTGCATCACATTCCAAATTATTAAGATATCCAGCATATCTAATTCCACTCCATTCCAATTCTACAATAGTATCCTCCCAATTAGGTATAAGATAATCATCCGTAGAAAAACGGATTGTACCTACTCCCATTAACCTGTCACTTGAATCTAGATATATATCACTTGTCACTTTCTGAGAATCTATCACAATATCCGAACAACCATCGCTTGATGTAAAAGTTAATTTTTCTGCAAAAGAAGAAAGATATCTTCTATTTGCTTCAATCATGCTAAGAGGCGACAAACCTGCATTAAATATTGTATTGCTATATGCTCCATTGACAATATGTGTTCTATCAACCACATACCTATTGTCTTCACAATGACAGAGAATAACAAAAACCTGTTGGTCACTATTGTTGGCATTAGAATCTTCACCTCGCCTTCGCGACAATTCCTCTACCCCATAAGAATCTGCGCGAAATGGAGAAATTAATGACAATTTACGGTCATTCAACTTAACACCTGTTGTATAAGTATTAGAAAAATTAAATTCGTCATTCCCATTATTATCCATTTCGTAATTTTGCTTAGCATAACCAATTTGAATAGATGCATAGATTCGTGATGGTGACACAGCATATTCTAAAGATGAATAATTGTATATCTTCTTAACCTTGCTACGAGCAAAGACTTCATCCCTATGCTTGAAGACAACAAAAGGAACTAATTCACCTGACGACACATCTCCTTTTACTGTACATTGCACTAGTGATCCTGCTACATATATATAGCTTTTATCTTTGCATTTAAATATAAAATCCTTACGTGCCTTACCATTCACATTGTATAATGAAGACATTGGGAAAGTACTATAAAATTGCTCACCGTCCTTATAGAAGAAACAATCCCTGTCCCTTACATATTGAATATTTAGCTGCTCTATATGTTGTGAGAAACAAGCCCCCGAATCTTTCGGAACTGTAAGTAAAACACCTCCGAAAGAGACTTCCTTTTGAAAATCTTTTGCATCAATATCCAATATTATCTCTTCAAGGATATTGATATATCTACCATCAACAAGACTTGAATGCCCTTGATATATGATTCGATTTTCAATACAGAAAAAGTAATTTTCTTCATTAACTTTAGCTCCACCCTGCCCTCTTGTTTGAAATTTTTCATCTGCATAATACCAAGTAGGATGCGGATAACCAGGAGGTTGGATTGCTTGTACAAAAAAATGTTCCTTCAAAGAGAAGTATACAGCTGTTAGTTCTGGAGATTCTACATTTATCTTTGCATCATTAAATCCAGAAAAGTTATATATTATATCTTTGAACTTGTCTTCATAATAAGAATTTAACTTCTTTCTGTATTCAATTATATATATATATCCAAATACAGCTTCCATCCACTTACAAAAATCGGAAAAAGAAGTATATACCTTTGCTTTAAAAAATCCTCTTATACTTTCTGCCGCCACCAAGACAGACTCTTTCAGACGATTATTATATTTCTCAATACCGTATTGGTCCTGAACAGTTTCTTTTATATCACCATATATACCTACTTTATCTCCGTTCAGAGAAAACAATAATCGCTCCAATAACCGGACCGGTTTGATAACATCAATCTTGATACAATCTTTACGGTCACTCCACACAAGCTCAAGTCTGATGTTTTCGTAAAAGGAAAAATGGCGGCTACCACGATAAAGTAATATTGCATACTGCAACTTTTCGCCAACTTTCACATGCCCACTCCATGACAATCTGAATTTTGAACTTACACCATCTACCCCCCCTATTCCTTTAGCCAACTCTACCAAATTTCCGCCAGTGGTTATCTTGTATAGATAATAATTTTTCCCGTCTGAGTGACCTTGTATCGTAACCGAAACATCCCCTTCACGCACACATTCTGCAAAATATGACATCGTACATGAATTCGGAACATATTTATTCCAATCATCATAGTCAGATTTGTCAATCTCAACAAGATATTTAGTCTGATCCGTTAAAACAAACGATATATTTTCTGACATCTCTATATATATCTGAGGGATTAGCCATAATGTATATATATTAATGTCTATAAATTTATTATACGTATCATTAGGATACCAATAGCCATCCTCACAAACCAATCCTTCCACTTCTTTGCGAATCGCTACCGAATCATAATCTAACTGACGACCAGCCTTAACGGCTTCAACATTATATTCATATTTAGTTGACTTATTAGCCCTGATTATTGCTGCTACCGAATCATCAAGACAAGATATAATCACTTTATTTGAATCATACTTGAATGTTGAGAAATCAAGAGGGCATGTAAAAAAAAGACTATAAGTCCAATCATTATTGATTTTGTATACAGCAAAAACAACAGCAGAAGCTAACCCATATTCACGATAATGCTCCAACAACAGATTTTTAGCATCACCAATAAACTCAATGCTACTACCGCACTTCCTTACAACACCCCCCAAATCAATTCGCATATATGTCATTTGGACCTCTCCAATATTAGCAATCAACTTGGAAACGTCCATACAATTTTGAGAATTGATATCCACCTTTCTATCACCACCTATTTGTATATAAAATTTCAGAAGCATTAGTCAAATTAAGTATAATTCAAATATACCTAATTTGACTAAACACTTGAGTGTAATAAAATTTCTTTACACATAAACAACTCTTCTTTTCAAAGCCTAATCAACTAATAAGCAACTATTTACAATACATAATAAAAATATAATAATTATATTACTAAGTAAGAACATTCCTATCATCAGCCATGTTTGGAACTTATGCAAACAATACCTTTTATTCTAACCGTTTATGTATTGTTTTTACTATGTTCTATAACCACACTACTTACAACCTTACTTAAAATCCTTTTAAGATGAATCCACCTTTATTAGCAGAAGATACAATTTCAATATCCCCTATACTTTTAAGCCAGGTTCCTTTCATTAGTAATATGTTACTAAATTCTCAATCTTGAAGCACCTCATCTCATTCTTATCTGTATCATAATATACAAAAGTCTTATAACTGGGCTTTGTCAATTTTTTACCATTAAAAGAAATTCCACGTGTATTGATAAGGGTACCATTAGCATATCGGACTGTACCATCTACTTTTAAAAACACAAACTTGACAATGCCCTTTTTCATTTTCTTAGCCAACCTGTAAAGTTCCCATGCCTTAAGCATACATATTTTCCATGAATTACCTGTTGTTTTAGCCAACTGGTGTGCATACTTCATAACTCTTGATCTGAAATTTATCTTTTCCATAAAGTTTGTTTAAATGGTTTGACCTTTAGTTTATTACATCAGTAAAGATAGTTCAGATAGTCAAGTTTTGCAATCAGAAACTTTGCCATATTTTCCACGCAAACATTATTTAACTTTATGATAATCAATACACTTACGAAGAATTTCACGTCCATATGATATTCTGCTTCGTACAGTACCTACTGGGATAGACATTGAAAATGCTATTTCGGCATACGAATATCCGTTAGCATACATCAGCACACAATCAATCGAACAGGATTTTACACGACAATCATCAATGATACCCAACACTTCAGATAACCTTACCTGGCATTCGGTATCAAGCACAGAAATCTGGTCCTTTGCTTTATCTTCGTCATCGAAACGTATAAGAGAATCATGATTATATGCTGTAATATAAGTATTAAGCATAATTACACTACACCAAGGTTTAAACGGCTTAGAATCATCATAACTATGCCTATTCTGCAACATCTTAAGAATTGTCTCTCCAGCCAAGTCTTCCGCATCCATTCTGTTACGATAGTATTTATATGCGTTCTGCATTATCCATCTGTAATGCAGAACAATCAAATCATTCAGAATCATCATGCAGGAGCTTAAGACTAACTTTTCTATCTCCCATACTTTCAAGGTTTTGCTTGAAAGTAATTGTACGCATCCTTTCAATTACAAAATCCGGATCGTAAGACAATGTATTGACCAGTTCAATTATTAAGTCACATTTGGCATTTATATCAGCCAGTTCTTTCTGTAAGTTTTTATCCATGACAAACGGGTGATTAGAATTACAGATATGATTACTAACCACCCGTCTAAAAAATTCGGTTCTAATACTATTTATTGGCCATTCTCCTTTTTATTTCAATATCTGCCTGATGCAGCATATTTGCGTATACACCTGCAGATACAATATTGACATCAATATTCATCTTGAAATAAGTCATCAGAAAGGCAATCTCTTTGTCAAATGATGCCCGTACTTCATCTGCTGTCCGTTTCTTGATTTCCTGAACATTATCATCAATCCTATATTTCAGATATTCAGCTTCCGCATTCATCCTATCTATACGTTTTATCATCATACCAGGGTCTGTTTCGTTATACCCCATTCCTTTCAATATAACATTCACTTCATCATGAGCGCCTATACCAATCATTATCCTTAGAACTTTGCATATGGATAACCTGTATTGTACTTTCAACCTATCTTCCTTATCCATCAAAAGAGTTTCAAGTCCTGAAGGATTTATTATACCCTGATATTTGTACAGAAGTTCACTGGCGGTACTTCTTAAATCCTCTATGCTTTCTTCTTTGTGTTCCCTTAATATCTCATTGTTTCCGCATGAAAGTTCGATAAAAGACAAGAGGGGAAGTCTGCTTAATGATGTAATCATAATCTGTTTCTCTTATATAATTCGTACTGGGCATTATAAGCATCACGATGCTGTTGGCGTGCAATCTTTTTCAAATCAGACCGTACACCTCTCATTTCACGTGACAACTCACTGTAATCATTAACTATAACAGGAGAAGTTTTATTATTACCAAGTAGACTTAGATTAAGATTCAAATTCTCAAAAGATTCTATGTCCGGAAATACTTCTGCTCCCTTCGGCAAGTCTACCACTGTTGGTGTATCAGGTGTTATCCATCCTTTACCGCCATAAACGATTATCTCCTGTTTACCTCCATCACCAACTATAGCAAGACCGCCAATATGACCGCCATTCTTTGTTCCTTCTTTATAGGCCGGTATTGGTGTAGCTACAATTGTAGCTGCTTGTACAGCCCCCATAGCTCCAATCACTGATGCCAATATTGGATTGGGCGGTCTCATTGCCATTGCTTCCATTATACCACGTGCTGTAGCTATACCTGTTAGAGCCAAATGAACAGCTTTATCCCATTTTGCCTGTTTCTGCTGAATATCAATCTTTCTCTTTTCCAGTTCCTCATTCTTCTTGGCAGTTTTTTCTTCTGCCATACGTTTGCGTGCTTCAGCTTCTTCTTTACTTATTACGCCATTTTCTTCAAGTAGTTCTATTCGCTCAATATCAGCCTGATAAGCTTCATCATTAGCTTCCTGTTGCTTTTCCAAGTCGTCCAACTTGGACTTATTGACTGCCGATATAACCCCACTTATCTTACCAACTGCTTCAGATGATATATCCAACCATTTTTGGATATTTTTTTTACGCTTCTCATAAGACTGTTCTTCAACCTTTTCAGTCCGCTTTATCGCAGCTATTTCAGCCTCAGCCTCAGCCTCAGCAAGTGAAACTTTTGCTTCAGTAAGTTTCTTCATTATTGTTTCCCTATCCTCTGCTGTAAGTTCCTCTACTGCCACTTGCTTCTCAAGCACTTCAACGGTATAACGTGCTGTTTCTACCGAATATTTGTCTGTTATTTCACCTTTACGCTTTTCATACTCGATTTCAGTTATTTCCTTTTTTGCATATAGTTTTTCAAGTTCATGTAGTTCCGCATTGTAAACAGATGTCCGTACTACCTGTTCTGCTGCAGCATTCTCTGCTATTCGTTCAACATAAAGCGAAGCATATTCCCCCAAAAGTTCATTTCTCGCTCTAGCATACTTAGCTTCAATAAGCATACGGTCAACACCTTTCTCTTCAGCAGTCTTAAGTTCCTCTATTTTTTCAATATTCATCAATTGGAGTCTGATTGCAAGTTCCTCATCACTGCCTTTTTTTACAATTGCAAGTTCGTTCTTTACGTTTTCCTTATTTCTGCTTAAAACATAAGAATCATAGACTTCTGCAAGTTTCTTTTCCATTTCTCTCTCAAGAGACGTACGGAGGTTTATTTCTGCCTCATTATTCCCTTTAATAGCACTAATTTTCTTCTCGAAATTAATACGAATAGATGCAACTTCCTTCTCATATCCTTCACGCATAAGATTAACTTTCGATTGCTGAAGTTCGTACTCTGCCTTAATTATAGCATCCTTCTGTTTTTCTGTCAATTCCTTTATTCCACCACCATTCTTACCAATAAGGTCAAACGAACCAAGTTCATCAATGATACTCTCTGTAATAGATGCTACCCCCTTCTTTCCTGCAGCCTCATCTATAGAGTCCTTTATTTCACTTTTAATCACATTATTAGTACGTTTCCAAGATGCAAGAATTGTCAACAAACTACGATTATTATATTCATCCTCAAGTGATATTCGCTTGTCAATCGCTTTTTGGTATTCCTTATTTTCTATATCAAGACGACTCTTAAGGGATTCCAAATATTCAGATTTTGCTTTCTCCTGCGCTTCTTCTGCACTCATACCAAGAGCGATATTCTCGTTATAGAGTTTTTTCATATTGTTAATATGCTTTTCTACTTCATCCGAGTTAGTCAGTTCCTTTCTTGCTATCGTTATCCATTGATTATCCGCTTCAGTTTGAAGATCCTCCCAACTCTTAAGCATATAGGCATATCCTCTAGTCGCTATGGCAAACTGCTCTATGATTTCCTTCATCATACCCTTACCCTTATAAAATGTGAGAACAAGACTTTCCCATGCCGATGAAGCTCCAGCTAAGGCACCCTGTACATTATCCCCCATGACATCAGCCATCGAATTAAGTTCATCTTTAACTCCTGTCACTTTTTCGCGTAACTCAGAGACACCATCAGCTGCAGTCAGAAAAGCATTAAAAGCAGCTACACTTCTCTTATCTGTAAGTTCAAGTGTAGAATTCAAGTCAATTCCTTTTTCACGCAATTCCTTAAGTCCTGCAACAAGATCGCCTATATTCGTCACCGGTCTACCAAGGGCCTTAGCCAATTTTCCTGAAGAGTCCGCAAGATTAAGAAAAATATTACGTGTTGCAGTAGCTGCCATAGAGGCATCAAATCCAGCATCTGCAAGTTTGCCTACTAATGCAAGAGTATCCTCAATTGTAAAATTAAATGCCTTAGCGACAGGGCCAACAATAGGCAATGCTGTAGCTAGATATTGGAAAGACAATGCACTTCGTGCTGTTGATACTGCCATTGCTGACACATACCGTTCTGATTCTTTTGTTGTTGCACCGAACATACGTAAAGCAGCACCTGTAAGAGAAGCAGCCTCCCCTAATTCCGAACCTGTAGCCTGGGCAAATTTCAACACAGCTTCAGTAGATTGAAGAATCTCATTTCTAGTAAACCCAAGTTTGGCCAGTTCAATCTGCAATTCCGTCACCTGTGATGCTGTATATTTTGTAGTTGCACCAAGACGCTTGGCATCTGTAGTAAGTTCCTTTACACCTTCCTGGGTACTACCAAGAACTGCAGCTAATTTACTATTAGCCGCTTCAAAGCTTATGATTTTTTGAATTCCGATATGAAGTTGACCGATGAATTTCTGAATTGCCATAATAATTCCCTGAGCACCTACATATCCCTTAACCATATTAGATATGCCAATATTGACAGACTTGATACCAACTGCAAGATTGTTCTGCATCATATGACCGGCTGAACGTGCTATAACACCCATATTCTTAATTGACTCATTACCTGAACGGATTTCATGAACTGCAGCTTTAATCTCTTCACGATAACTACCTATGGTCATTTTCTGCTGTGTATAACGGTCACTGTTACGCTTAACGTAATCTGTATTTACACCTATGGTAGCATTAAGTTTACCAAGTGTATTCTTATAATCCTCATCAGTATCGCGTACCATCTTGACAGCCTGACGCAATCTCTTATTGGCTTCATTGGCTTCTTCAATGCTATGTACCTGTTTATCAGCCAAAGCAAGTGCCTCCTTGATGGTACGGATACGTTCATCCTCAGTCATGTTGGCTGTTTTCCTGGTAGTATTTGCTGCCCTCTGTGCCTTGTTCATTGCTTCCTCTGCCTTTGTTGCCTGCTGTAAGGCTTTGGATGCTTCCACTGTAGCCTTAGAAAGTTCCTTTACTTCTTTCGTACTCAAATTTTCGGCATCAGCCTTTTCCTTTATTTTTTTCATCAGCTGTTCCGCAACCTCAGACTGCTTTCTTAACACTTCCGTCAGTGATTCGGATGCCGATGATACATTACGCATCTGGGTATTATATACGTTCTGCAACTTGTCAAGGTCTCCTTTACATCTGACTTCAACTGTCAATCCTTTCGCAAGTTCGTCTGCGGCTTTGGCATAAGTTTCCTTTATGCTGGTTATCTTCCCATCCAGTTCTACTAATTTCTTGAAAGATTCCTCATCGACGAAATCTTTTAATTTAATATCAGCCATTACAAATAATGTTTATATTCAACAATAATACCATCTATCTCTGCTCCCTCCTTTTCAAAGGCATACGTGCCGTCTTTCTTTTGGTATATCACATAAACACACCTTTCCATGACAGCAGCTTTCTTGGCAAGCATGGCTACATGCTCATAATCGGACATCCTTTTCTTGTTTTCGCAACTGCATACCATCAGAATCCATACTTTTTAAAGAAATTACCAACAAACGGCTCAAGCATTTCCAACACAATATATTCCCTGGCATCCATACCAAGGTTAAGGATATTGTCGCCATATTTCCTGACTATATCCGGTCCATCGGAAAATCCGACAGTATTGATTGAGAGATTACGGCCATTGACCGTTGCACGAATACTTTCATGGAAAGTACCTGTAACATAAAGATTAGGAACATCTATCGGTCGTGGCGGCAGGTTAAGACGCGGACTGGTTATTGGTGGAGTTATCTTTTCCTTCCACTCTATATAACCGTCCGAATCATGATACCATCGTCCTCTAACATCAAAAAACGGGTCATCAGAATAAGATGGTCTGAGACTGCTTGTGTCTCCATCCAATCCGGAATACAACTGCTCGCCTACCAAATCTTGAACAACGGACTTGTTTGCCGTCAAACATTCAGATACAACCTGTTCAAATCCTGTAACTATACTGTGAACAGTACTTTCCAGTTTATCAAAATCAGCCATACAATAAAAATTAAGCCGGACTTCCGCCCGGCTCAGTTACTAACTATCTACTTACTTGTCTCGGCAACGGCGGTATCCTGTTTAGGCTTACCGACAATGCCGTCATAAACATCGGACAGTTTCTTCTTCCTGTCACTTTCCTTTACTGACAGCCAAAGGACACCGACATGATTCTCGATAAACATTTCCTTCGTGACCTTCTTGACTTCAGACACGACAAACGTTACTCCATCCACTCTCATAATACCTTTACAATTTTCACAATTTCTATCCATTTGATATCTTTAGTGTAAAGAACAGAAGGCTGTTTGATTGATATTGCACCTTCTCCTGGGGTGACAGTAAGCAATCCTTTTTCATTGTCATAGCTTACTGATGTAACTCCTGTAAACACCTGTTCTGCATTTGTAGACAGTGCATCTGCAAATTCTGCAGTACGATCATATCCTCCTACAAGTTCCAGAATCTTGTATTTATTCGATGTCGCCTCCACAAACATAACTTTGGTCAAACCTCTCACCACATTGCCAGGATTGAAATCCAACTTCAAATAATCGAAGTTCAACTGGCTATCCTCTGCGTCAAGATGCGCGAAGTTAACTGTCATGCTTGATTTGGCACCGCTTGTACTAAAAGGAGTAGAACCTGGATAGACTGCAGACATAGGAATACCGGCAAGTTCACCAGTACCATCATTATAGCCGATAAGCATCTTATTGCTATCCCAGTAATAAACGTCCCACTGCTTGTTTGCACAGCGAAGGAGTTCTGCATTAAGCATTTCGTCAAAACGTGCCAGAGTGAATGTATCTGTCTGTGCATTGAGACCGTTATACTGGTTAGGACCGTAACCGACTGCACTTATCTGTGCTTCACCACCGCTTTTTGCGTACTCAACGAAAGTAAGGACAGGATAAATCCTATCAGGCCTGTCCGCATGACACAACTCCGCCAATTTCCCTGGAGTCAGATCGGCAGGCAATTTCTTGCCATGCTCTACAATTATAGCCCCCTTGATTTTACCCCAATCGACACTGCAGGCAGAACCGCCAGTGTTCATTTCTGCGGAATCGCAAGTTCTTGTCTTTCTCATATTATCTACAAGTTTGATTTTTAATAATTAGTTGCATTGAGCGAATATTAATGGCATCAATAGGCTCGCTCACTTCCTCTCCGGATTCAGTATATGCTCCGTATCTGCCATACGAATAGTTCTCGGAATAATCATGTGGAATGATGTCGTCATATTCTATATCAAACCTATCATCATCCAATAACACTGTTATAAGTCTGTTATAAATAGGTCTAAGTATGTTAATGAAAGAAGCCTGCAGACGTCTTTCGTTATTCCATGTCTTTGTCGATGAACACGCAATAAGAATGTTTATCGAAACCTTGGAATGATAATCCGGATTGTCCCTCTTCTCCGTTACAGGACAAAACAAGGCAACTAGAGGAAATTTTCTTTCTGATGTAACAGATACCTTACTGTATTCATCCAACTTTTCTTTGATATACCTGGCAGAACCGAAGATGTAGTTCAGAGGTGGATTGTCAACACTCAAGAACTTGTCGTTCTCAATATCAGCAGCTACAGTAATACTGAGTTCCTTTTCCATCTCCTTCACTACATCTCCTATAATCTCCACTATCCCTTTCATAGATTGAACTGGTTTACTTTGTTCAACAAATTAGTCTGTGTCTCCAATGGTATAGGACAATTACCTTCACGTGCCCACAGAATGAATTTTACATTCGCATCAACCATCCTGTTCCATGCAATAACCTGTGCTTTGATAGGCGAAACATATTCGTTAGCACATTTAAGCCTTACATTTCCAGTGATTGTAGCCTGCGATGAGGCGTCGCGAAGCATATTGAACAGCACATAATCGGCAAAAGGCTCTTTCAGTTTATCACAAATTATCTCATACTTAGACGGCTCAGTTTCTTCGTTTGCTTTATCAATAGACATATCAAGATAATCCATTGCATAACCAGCTTCCCTTTCACCAAGCATGGCTTCAAGAAAAACAGGTTGCAGTTCCTTAATGTATGCTTCAATATGACCGACAACCGCTAAAGTATCGGCACCGGCCGTCTTTGATGTTGAAGCATTCTGAATGTGACGGGGACCCGATACAAAATATGACACATCAATCAACATGGCAATTCCTTATTTTTTTTCGTTTTCGTAGCAGAAACCTTTTTCTCGTCCTGAACAACGGCTGCCTTTCCATCTTCGGCAGAAACTTCCTTTGTGTCGGTTTGCTCAACTTCTTTAGAGTCTGCATCTTCAACATCCTTTTTATCATCTACATATGTTTTAAGTTCTGCTATCTTTGCTTTCAGTTCTTCATTTTCCTTCTGTAAACTCTCATTCTTTTCAGAAAGCTCATCAAGTTCTTTCTGCTGGCTCTCAAATGCCTTTTTGACATCTTCCTCAGACACAAGACCAGCTTCCGAGACCGGGGTGATAGTAATCAACCCACGGCCAATACGGATACGCTGTTCCTTTATGACTGATTCTAGAACCTTATTATCACCTTTAAGCAATAACATAGGCATCAAGCTTTAGTGATTGCTTCTTTCAAGGCTGCCAAATCACCATAAGCGAATGCCCATGGCATATATACAGGGAAGATAACTTCTTCCTGAGCAATCAAAACAATCTCATTCTTCAATTTGCTTTCAACGTCATCAGCCCACTCAAGAGTAAGTGAAGTATAATCGACAAGAGCAGAAGCCATGTTGAAGTCACCCAACAAATATTTTCCAGGCAGAATTAGATTTGATTCAATGATAGGACGTCCTGCGATATACTTGATACCACCACGCATTTCAACTATACCCAAGTTTCTTCCTGTTGTATCCTTTTCAGATTCCATAGCATTGACTGTTATAGGATTAAGAATAATTGCATTAGGTGTGTACTGGGCATATGTCATAACAGCAAACGCAGTCTTGACTACATCACGTGAGTTTGGCTCCTCTATTGACTTGAAAGCACTTTCATTTACACTGAACGTCATAGAACTGACAGAATTTTCAGTCTTATATGCAACATCCTTCAAGAGAATCCTCCTGTCATCTAGTTTGATAATAGGATGTGGAGTCGTTAAATCCGTCATTTCTGTAGCTCCGACAAAGGTTATGTTCATACCATCAAGGATAAGGTCCTGAGGGTTTGTAAACTCAATGATAGTGTCCTTATTTGAGTTATAACCTGATACTGATTTAACAGAACCAGCCTGACCGGTTATAATTGCTTCTGTAATTATTTTTTCTACAGGCAATACACCTGTTTGGTTTACAATACCAAGCAAATTTTCTCCATTTCCGTCACCGAACAAAATATTCCAATCCTCTGCATTGTATACAGCTTCTGGTAGCATTTTAAGGATGAAAGAACGGATAAACACGCGACTTTTCAACATTCTTTTGGAAATACGAATATGAGTACCGAGGCGTTTGGTTGATGTTTGATGTTCCTTTACCTTGATACTTGATTCAGGCAACATTCCGTTTTCTGTAACATAACGTGCGTTACGGTCGAAGTCGTATACCTGGGCATAAGAAAGACTAGGATATTTCGGATCACCCTGTAACGTTGTCAATATATCACGCATATGGACACGTTTGTTTGCAACCTGCGAAACTACTCTATTCTGCTGTTGAGTAATCAATTGGTCTCCGCTATAGTTGCCAGTCATTGAAACTATATCTTTGAGACTGAATCCGTCAAATGTTCCTGTCTTACGGGTTCTACCTTCTTCAAATTCCTTGAACTTGTCAGAATCCAGCATTTCGTTCAGTTTCTCATCAAACTTGTTGATGACATCCATGCCGACACCTTGGGATTTCAGTTTCTCGATGGTATCACCAAGACCTTTGACTGTCTGAATCAATATCTCGTTATCCTTCTTCAACTGCTTGAACTGTTCATCGTCATAGCCGTTCAGTTTATCATTAAGACTTTTGAGTCTTTCTTCCATATCGTCAGACGATATCACACCTTCCATCGCCTTGTTGATGACATCACACATCATCTTAGTGATGTTATTCATAAAAGTAGCCTGTTCCTGTGGCAGGCCATCAGTCTTAAGACCGAAATCTGTAACTGTAAATTTTTTCTTCATTTTCAATTAAAATTTTAATCATTACTAAATACCCCATTCAGTGATCCGAAGAAAGAAGTGCTTTCGGCGGCTTTTTTCTTAACATCATCATCTTCGTGCGCTCCTTCAGTTTTATCCTGAGTGTCGTTCGACGGCTCAGACATTCCGGCAAAGATGTTTGTGCTACCATCCTGTAACAAGGCGTTACTTCTATATACTCTTCCATAGCAAGAAGGACAACGGACATATGCCATGAAGTTCTGTACAGATTTCTCTGTCAACTCCAGTCCTTCCGACTTCACGGAATCAATAAGCGCAATAACTTCTGCACGTACTTCCGGTTCCAGTTTATTTATCTCCTGGCTTACGATACGGTCAGTAAGCCATCGGGAATACATTGCCGCATTTTCCAATACCTGCTGCGAGAATGTAACCTCTTTCTGTTCGTCATAATCAAACTGGTGTCCGCAATGAGGACAGGTCACCACATTGCCACCATTGACTGCTTTAAGCAATAGGTTTAGTTCCATATCATACTGTTTTAGGCGTTCCTCTGAGTAATTCGTATTCCTGAACGCTTTCCTTACAAATTCAATGGCATCCTTAACCTGTTCCTGTGTACCGGACTTTAGATTCACAAGGAATGTCTGAGGGTTGCTTCCCCAACTGGTCAATGTCGAATATTCGAACATTTTCCATTCAAGCACCTTACGTGGGTCTGTTTCGTCACGTTTTATAGCCTTAACCCCGATAGAGTGTTCAAGGGTTCTGCCATTCTCAGCATACAGCTTGTAATCAGCCAGCGTGTCACGCCCAATCTGCTTCTCAAGATTAAGCCGGCCAACCATAACAAGGTTGCCTTCCTTCTCATCACCACTGAGTGGCACACCCAACAACTGGTCGGTACGGTGATTAAGGAACCATCTCATCCTGCCGATATTCTCCTTCAACGTCTTGTTGAAAGAACCGGGCATGGAAATGTCGTTCTGCGAGTCTATCACACCGATACCGTTCACAGCTACAGTGACAATACCCTTCTCATCCACATCATTCGCCTTCGTTCTGTACTGTAGGCTTTTGGTTTTCTCTTCCATCTTCAACTCCGCTTTTTGTGTTAAGACTTATTACTTTTTTTACTATCTCTTTTTCCTCGTCCGACATATCGAACAAAGTCTTGTCAAACAGAGGATCTTCAAATCTGCTTTCTTTGATTTGCGCTCTCCAGTCATTTATACTGATGAGACCACTAAGAAACTGCTCCTTGCATCTGTTATTAACCATTGTCTTGACTTCCTCAGCTTCTTTCAATCCCTGCTGCAGGCAATCCACATCGGAAAAATCACAGTCAAGATAATAACCCCCTTCTTCAAGACCGAGAAATGCAGTAAGCTGCCTGCAGAACTGCTTCGCCATCGGAATTATCGTAGATGTATATACTGCTTTTTCTGCAGCAGCCTGATTACTGAAGGTTGACTGGTCTTTACGCGGAACCAAAACAGAAGGGATACCATATGCTCCGGCTATCTGGATAGCATCGGTAAGGGTTTCCTCAAAAGGTTGCAGTTCACTTATGCTAAGGTTAGTTCTCACAAAAGTCAGAGGAACATCACTCAGCCCATATGGCAGTTTACGTTTGTCAAGACCAAATTTTTCATAATGTTCATCGAGGATTTCCTTCTTTTCTTCTTTTGTCATAGCAGCTGTTCCTGCCTCGTCTTTCTTTTGGGATACAAGAAAGCCCAAGCCACCACGCTTAACGTATATCACGTTTCGGGCTTCATATACTGCTATGAGATTAGCAATAGGCTTCAGATGAGAGGACAATCTACTCTGTGATTTCATGAATCCGTCAACAGACATATATTCCGGCACACCATCTCTATCATGCCATATCTGGTATGAAGGAATATCCATCGTACTCACATAACCATAGTTCAGGCGATAGCAGCGTATAATTTCCTCTTCCTTAGCTATACCGAACATCGGTATGTTTACCCCAAGATTAGGCTCTACATTTACAAAATCAGCAGGTAATTCCCAATAATTATCACACCATTTCCATTTAGGCTGACCTTTGAAGGCCTCCCCCATCGCCGCACGAAAGAAGGCATTACCAGTACATAGTTTATAAACAAAATGAGAATAGATTATCTCTTTCCACGACATCAGGCAATTTGGCTTGGTAAGAATCTGGTTCATCCTCTTGTTTTCCCATATCACGCTGTCATCCTTGACTTTCTTAAGCTGAAAGCCGGAGCCTGCTATACGCGATGCAATATAATCTATCGGAAAGAATACTTCGGGAACGGAGTAGAATAACTCCATGTAATTACGACCACATACAAACGGTGATACGAACAAATCTTCTACACTCCAGTACTTAGTACCACCTACAGGAGTACTGATAACCGAAGCGCTTCCAACTGGAGCACCTGACATTTTCAATGTCGTATTGGCTGGTAATGTATTATCTCTGAAAAAGTTATTTCCCATAATTTTCTTGTATATAACAAAGATAAACTATGGGAAAACACCAATCAATACTTCGGTAAATTTTTACCGATAAATTAAAATAAAACATAGAATCGGCATAATCCGGTTCAAAAATATATTCAAGAGATCATT
>RCNI01000422.1_pt1 | contig 54738 bp, 63 predicted proteins | sample 2041151 | NCBI WGS metagenome assembly RCNI01 (sample SAMN09708214, study PRJNA481090) | feces metagenome | isolation source: feces | place: Antarctica: Albino Rookery
GTAAAAGAACACTTCGGATTCAATGAGCTGAAAGTTAGCACAGAACTGGCTCTTCAGACAAATAGTCCTTTGAATGATATTCAGAAGATGGATATTGCAGATGCCTTGGTACATCATCGTATCATCGCCGGATGTGCTATTGGAGCTATTGGAACATTCAGTATTATAGGAGGCGTTATAGCTGTTGCAGCAGGGGCAAGCTATGCGATGCGTGGCCTTGAAACCGCTTCCCTCATTCAATCCACAATCAAAGGAGAATGATATTTATGACTAAGGCTTCTAAGGTACTTTTAGCGGCTTCTTTAATCGGAATAGCAGTCCATGGTGCTTGCTCCCTTATCAAGGCTATCAAGGGCGAGAAAGACGATAAGACCGAGGCTGTCGTTGATATTCTTGATGAGACCGTTGAAGAGTCTGTAGACACCATTAAAACCACGATTAAGGGAGGAACTGTTATGGATGTAGCTAATACCGTTATGAGTTTTGTAAAGGAGCACTTTGGATTCAACGAGCTAAAATCTAAGACGGAATTGGCTCTTCAGAAGAACAGCCCTTTGACTGACATCCAGAAGATGTACCTTGCTAAAACTATAACTTGGCATCGTATTACAGTCGGAACCATTCTTGGTGTTGTTGCAGTAGCATATGTAATGCAAGGACTTCAAACAGCAGACGCAATTAAAGCTGCTATATCCGCGAAATAAACATGGACTTTTATGAGGGCTAGAGCTGGCTCTCTTATATTTTGAAAGGTGGTGAATCTTATGAAAAAAGAATTTTCTGAACACCCATCTGAGAATGAATACTTTGACTGGATGATTTCTTTGATAGACGGCGGACGCCCAAGAAGACGATCTTATGACATTCTTTTGAGTGCATTGTATAACATAGAATATATTAGCTTTTTGCCAATGGACGCCAATCGTATGGCTGACGGAATGGCGTTGAGACGCATATTTGAATACGAAACTGGTATCCAATTCTTTTCTGAAGAAGAAAAACGAGAACCCTGTTCGATGCTTGAAATGATGGTTGCTTTAGCACGACGATGCGAAATTTCTATCATGGATGATCCTGATGAGGGCGACAGAACCGGACTGTGGTTTTGGAACATGATTCGTAGTCTTGGGCTAATAGAATTTACTGATACCAAGTACAAAGCCAATATGGAGTACGCTACTAACTGTGTATCTAGTAATATTGATAGCTTTCTCAATCAATCCTACGAATACAATGGCTCTGGGGGATTGTATACAGTGAAGAATCCACCCGATGATATGAGAAAACAAGAAATATGGACGCAGATGCATTGGTTTCTGAACGAGAACTACAACAATTAACAAAGGAGAATGATATTTATGTCAGAACTACTTTACATCCTTGCTAAGGATTCAGCTTCGTTGAAAAACCGCACAAACATTGCCTTTGCTCTGGGTACATGTGTTGCAACATATGCTATCAAGATGTGTCGTGCAAACAAACGGCGGATTGACGCTCTTGAACACAGAATTTACGAGCTTGAAAACAAGCTTCAATGATATTTCGACACAATAAAAAGGAGGTGATAATGTGGCTCTAGATTTCTTAATAGTCTCTACTCGTGCTGCCAAAAAAGGTCTTGAAGTATACCCGCGTTTCAAGATCAATAGAAGTTCAGACTTAATGATTCGAGGTGGTGATTTTTACGCTATTTGGGTTGAGCAAGAGCAAATGTGGTCGACTGACGAACAAGTTGCTTTACAGCTAATTGACAAAGAGCTGGATGATTATGTTGAGAAAAATAAAGCCCATTTCGATTCACCGTATAAAGTACTATATATGTGGGATGCAGAAACTGGCATGATTGACACTTGGCACAAATACTGCCAAAAACAGCTTAGAGACAACTTCACAATCCTTGATGAAGAATTGATATTCTCGAACACTGTTGTCAAAAAGCAAGATTATGCCAGCAAGCGTCTATCGTATCCGTTGACTGACGGACCTATTAATGCATGGGATCGTTTATTGTCTGTTCTATATTCTGAAAAGGAACGACATAAAATCGAATGGTCTATTGGTGCTATTGTCAGCGGTGAATCGCGATATTTACAGAAATTTGTTGTTCTTTATGGCTCTGCAGGTACAGGTAAATCAACTATACTGAACATCATTCAACAACTGTTTTCTGGTTATTATTCAGTATTCGATGCAAAAGCTCTTGGCTCATCATCGAACGCATTTGCGTTGGAAGCATTTAAAAATAATCCTCTCGTTGCTATACAGCATGATGGTGATTTGTCTCGCATAGAGGACAACACTCGGTTAAACAGTTTGGTTTCTCATGAGCTAATGACTGTAAATGAGAAATTTAAATCGACATATGCAAGCCAGTTTAAATGCTTTTTATATATGGGCACAAACAAACCAGTAAAAATTACAGATGCTAAATCTGGTTTGATAAGACGTTTGATTGATGTAACCCCAACCGGCGATAAGCTTTCACCAAGTGAATACCGGAAATTGATGGACCAAATTAAATTTGAATTGGGCCCTATAGCATTTCATTGTCGTGATATTTACCTTGATGACCCGCATTATTACGACGATTATATTCCGATCGCTATGATGGGTGCATCAAACGACTTCTATAACTTTGTTATGGATTCATACACATCATTTAGTCGAGACGATGGTACGTCTTTGAAAATTGCATGGGAGATGTATAAAACATATTGCGATGATGCAAAGGTAGGATATCCATTAACGCTTCGTGCATTTAAAGAGGAGCTAAAGAACTACTTCCGAGAGTACTATGAGCGCTTTACGAAAGACGATGGGACACGAGTACGAAACTACTATCAGTGTTTTCGTGCGGACAAATTCGAAGATGAACCTGTATACGTCGAGGCACCATCAGAACCCGAGTATGTTATTCAGTTCGAAAACACAGAATCTATATTTGATGCCGAGTGCTCTGAGTGCATAGCACAGTATGGCGATTCTGAAGAGCACCCCATCAAAAAATGGTGCAACGTGACGACTAAGTTAAGCGATTTGGACACATCTAAATTGCACTATGTACGAGTTCCAGAGAATCATATTGTTATTGATTTTGACATCAAAGATGAAACTGGTGCCAAATCATTGCCTCTCAACTTGAAAGCAGCTAGTAAATTTCCGCAAACATATGCTGAGCTTAGCAAGGGGGGCTCTGGAATCCATTTACATTATATTTATGATGGTGACGTTACACAATTAAGTAGAGTCTACGATACTGACATCGAGATAAAGGTGTTTACAGGTAATAGTTCTCTCAGGAGACGATTGACTAAATGTAACAACTTACCGATTGCTACTGTATCTTTTGAACTGCCATTAAAGGAGAAAAAAACCATGGTTAACTTTGATGCTGTAAAAAGCGAGAAAGGATTACGGGTTCTTATCTCAAGAAATTTGTATAAGGAGATTCATCCGGGGACCAAACCTAGTGTGGACTTCATCTATAAAATTCTTGAAGATGCATACAAAAGCGGATTACGTTACGACGTGAGTGATATGTACAACGCAGTTCTATCATTTGCTGCAGGCAGTACGAACCATGCTGATTATTGTATTTCGCTCGTTGGCAAGATGAAATTCAAATCTGATGAAATATCAGAGCCCACAGAAAGTACAGATGATGAACTCGTATTCTACGATATTGAGGTTTTCCCAAACCTGTTTCTTGTAAATTTCAAGAGTCGAGGCAAAGGTAAACCTGTAGTTCGTTTGATAAATCCATCACCGGCAGAAATAGAAAAACTGATTAAGTTTCGTCTAATTGGGTTTAACTGCAGACGATATGACAATCATTTGATATACGCCCGGATGCTGGGTTATACTAACGAACAACTATTCCACTTGTCACAGCGAATTGTCAGTGGCGATCATTCGGCATTTTTCGGAGAGGCATACAACATATCCTATACTGATGTATACGATTTTGCATCTGCTGGTAATAAGAAAAGCTTAAAGAAGCTAGAAATCGAAATGGGTATTCATCATCAAGAACTTGGATTACCGTGGGATCAGCCAGTGCCAGAGGAAATGTGGAACACCGTTGCAGAATATTGTGACAATGACGTAATAGCTACTGAAGCAGCTTTCGAATACCTCAGTGCTGACTGGACAGCTCGTCTAATTCTATCAGATTTGGCGGGCATGTCATGCAACAGTACTACCAATTCGTTGACTACCAAAATTATATTTGGCAGTAACAAAAAGCCTCAGCCTCAATTCTGTTACCGTAACCTTGCAGAACCGGTATATTCATTGGAACCAGAAGTCGACGAATTCCTGCATAAGGCTTGTCCAGAAATGATGGCTAAGCGTCATGGACCGGCTAACAGTTTGCTTCCTTATTTTCCGGGATATGTGTATGATATTTACAAAAAAGAATCTACGTATCGAGGCGAGGTGGTAGGAGAGGGCGGATATGTCTATGCTGAGCCTGAAATGTACGGAAACGTAGCATTGCTAGATATTGCATCAATGCATCCGCATAGCACCATTGCAGAAACCCTGTTTGGCAGTAAGTATACTAATGTCTTCCGTGATTTGGTAAACTGTCGTGTTTATATTAAGCATGAAGATTGGGATACAGTCGAAACAATGGCTAATGGATTGCTTGTTCCTTATGTTCAAAAAGTAAAGAACGGCGAGATGACGTCAAAGCAGTTAGCGAATGCGCTAAAGACTGCTATCAATTCGGTATATGGTTTAACTGATGCTGGGTTTGATAATCCATTCAAAGACCAACGTAATGTCGATAATATTGTTGCCAAACGTGGAGCTTTGTTCATGATTAACCTAAAGCATGAGGTGCAAGAACGAGGTTTTACAGTAGCACATATTAAGACCGATAGTATTAAGATTCCAGACGCCACACCTGAGATCATAGAATTCGTTATGACCTATGGTAAAGAACATGGTTATACATTTGAACACGAGGCAACTTATGACCGCATGTGCTTGGTCAACAACGCAGTTTATATTGCAAAATATGCCAGTGGGGAAAAATGCAAAAATCTTTATGGATATATTCCCGGAGACAATGCCGCTCATGGCGGTGAATGGACGGCAACGGGAACTCAATTCCAAATTCCATACGTCTTCAAAACACTGTTCAGCAAAGAGCCTATTGAATTTGAAGACATGTGCGAAACCAAATCTGTAACGTCGTCAATATATTTGGATATGAACGAAAATCTACCAGATGTATCGGATTTAGAAAAGGAATACGCAACTCTTTGCAAAAACGGTGAAACTAATGAATCATTAGAAAAAATGATAGCAAAAGGCCATGATTACCATTTCATTGGAAAGGTTGGTCAATTCTGTCCAATTAAATCTGGTTGCGGAGGCGGACTACTTGTTCGAGAAAGCCAAAACAACAAGACAGGTCTCAAGGGATATTCTTCAGTTACAGGTGCCAAGGGGTATCGATGGCTAGAATCGGAAACCGTATCGAAGATGGGGCTCCAATCGAGCATTGACGATACATATTATCGTCGTTTAACAGACGATGCAGTCGACACTATAAACAAGATCGCCAAAACTGGTGATTTTGAATGGTTCATTTCCGACGAAGAATACATTCCCGGAATTCTTGAATGTCCATTTTAACACACTTCATATTTAGTAAGGAGATAGCATTATGAAAACTTTTATTGAAAACATCGAAATCGAGAACGCACGCATCATGTTCCGCAATTTCTCTGGCAATGTCTCTAAGTTCAATTCGGCCGGTTCACGAAATTTCTGTGTCGTTTTGGACCCTGATATGGCTGAAGAGCTAAAGGATATCGGTTGGAATATTAAAATGCTGCCACCACGCAGTGAAGACGATGAACCGCTCTATTATATTTCAGTCGCTGTAAACTATGGCCACGTATCTCCGCATGTACATCTGGTAACCGATCGATCAATGACAGAACTGACAGAAAGCACTATCGGTAGCTTGGATCATGCAGATATCGAGAACGTTGATCTTATTATCCGACCGTATCAATGGGAAGTTAACGGCAAAACAGGTATCAAAGCATATCTGAAAACAATGTATGTTAAGCTTGTATCTGATCGCTTTGCTGCTAAGTACGACTATGCTACGCCATCGGCTAAATTCGATGACGTAAACGATGATAACGACGTTCCATTCTAATTGAAATAATGACTAGGTGCCTTAAGTGGTTAAATGACTTGTCCAGCCTAGTCTTATATTCTTATACAGGAGGACACAATGAGTATCAATTTGTATGAGCATCAATTAGACGCATTAAAGCGTATGTCTAATGGATGTATACTGAACGGTGGTGTTGGAACAGGAAAGTCATTAACAGCTATAGCATATTTTTATATTAAGTATGGTGGAAGCTATGACTTTCTGAATGGCGGCGAATATGTGCCAATGGATTGTTCCAGAATCCCAGATTTGTATATCATAACTACTGCCAGAAAAAGAGACACTTTTGAATGGGATAAAGAATTGGCCCCATTCTTGTTGTTCCAGAAACAAGAGTCTAGCCTTTATGAAAACAAAGTGGTGATTGACAGCTGGAATAATATAGCTAAGTATAAAGATGTTCAACATGCGTTCTTTATATTTGACGAAGATCGTGTTACTGGTAACGGAACATGGGTCAAAACTTTTCTAAAGCTTGCTAAAATGAACAGATGGATTATACTGTCAGCAACACCCGGTGATACATGGCAGGACTATATGCCAGTGTTTATTGCCAATGGTTTTTACAAGAATAAAACAGAATTCAGCAGAGAGCACATCGTGTATAACCCAAGAGTAAAATTTCCGCTGGTGGAACGTTACGAAAATGTCGGCAAACTCATAAAATACAGAAACAAAATTTTGGTGAGTATGGACATGGAACGAGCTACAGTTCGTCACCATCATGATATTTTCACTAACTACGACACCAAATTGTATAAGGAAACAATGAAAAATCGGTGGAACCCTTGGAAAAATGAGCCCATACAGAGTCCAAGTGAGTTATGCTTCACCTTGAGAAAGATTGTGAATTCAGACACAAGAAAAATTAATGCGCTTCTTGATATTCTGAACACACATCCAAAAGTCATCATTTTCTACAATTTTGACTATGAACTAAACATCTTGAAATCTATGCCATATCTAGTTGGAACAACGGTTCATGAATGGAATGGACACCAGCATGAAGATATTCCGAATACAGACCGCTGGGTATATTTGGTTCAGTACGCTTCAGGATGTGAGGGATGGAATTGTACTCTGACTGACACAATTATATTCTATTCTGAAAACTACTCGTATAGAGTTATGGAGCAGGCATGCGGCAGAATAGACAGAGTTAACACCCCATTCACAAATTTGCATTACTATCATTTGAAGACAAAATCGCCTATAGGCATCGCAATAAACCGAGCATTGGTGAAGAAAAAGAACTTCAATGAAGGCCATTATGTAAGATCTTTATAAAGGAGAGAACAATCATGCTAACAACCAATAATCGTGTGGTCATTATAGCTTCTGGAAATTACTCAAAAGCTATAATTGGTTTTTCCGGTACGATCATTAAATCCTGTTACGACGATAGATGTCGCACTACAAAATACGGCGTGCAAATTGATACATTATACAATACTTTCAGTAGTCAAGGCTTGTTCTGGCTTACCGAAAAGGAGTTAATGATTAGCCCTGATATTTCATACGGTATCAAGAAAGTAATTTTTAACAAGCCAAAAACTATAATATTATGGATTGACGGAAGCAAAACAATAGTGTCGTGCTCAAAAGACGATGTATACGATCCATATGCTGGATTCTGTGCTGCGGTGGCCAAAAAGATATTCGGTTCGTCGTCGAATATTAAAAAAATCATGTGCTGTTGTGCAGATATTAAAAAAGGCAAGTTACGCGGTTAAAACATGGACTTTTATGAGAACGAATTGTTCTCTTATATTTTGAAAGGAGCTTTCACATGATTATAATTGATAAGGTAGATGTTTGCGGTTGGGAATCGGCACTTCGTGGCATGAGAAATCCTATGAATTCTTGGGACCGAATGGACACCGATTATTATAAATTAGCGGCCGCTAAGTTTTCATCGGTTTTTTTATTCGAAAAAGACATGCTATCTCCGCTGAACGACGCATTTCAGCGCAATTTTTGTACCCAATGTCTTCCGAGTGATGATCTTCAGAACAATTTTATTGGAAAAAACGACCACGATCTAATGATGCGCTTACGAAAAGCCGGAACTGACCATCGTAAATTTATGCGAATGATTACGGTTTACGCTGATATTCTGGCACCTTTGTATTGGTGGAAAGAGTATGACACTTATAAGGTAGGAACTGTGGCTAACAGTTGTTCGACCATGCATAAGATACAGGCTAAGGAGTTCACAGTCGACGATTTTTCGCACGAGCATTTAACACCGTCGTCATGTAGTATACTCGAAAACATCTGTGTCTCGCTGAACTACTTCAGAAAATTATATTTGGAGTATAACGATAAAAACTTTTGGTGGCAGATGATCCAACTCTTGCCAACGTCATATAATCAAAAAAGAACTGTTATGTTAAACTACGAAGTTCTGGCAAACATTTATAAGAGCCGGAAATACCATAAACTTGATGAATGGCGTACATTCTGTTCATGGATTGAAACTTTGCCATACAGTGAACTAATTACTGAAGACTGGGCCGAGGAGGAGTAATCATATGTCAAACAATCTTTTATGCAAACACTTATCTGAAACACTTGAACTAAAAGACGTATGTCAGTTAAGCAACACCGAACAACCGCACATCAAAGACAGTGGTAACCGCACAGAGTTTGTCACAGGTGCCGTACGGGATTGCGGCGATAACAAAGGACGATGCGATTTGATGCCTTTAGATATGATATCCGTACTTATGTCCGGGGACAGGGTCCTATCGGCATTGGGTGACTTTCAAAATTTATCAAGCAGTCATAAAGCGAGCATGATGGTATCGCTGAAAGATGCGCTAGATGCTTTTTGTCATGATCGATATTATGAAAACTTAGCTGACATGCTGCTTGATGTATCTATGCATTTTAGAGATGGAGCAAAAAAGTACGGCGAATACAATTGGCAGAAAGGTATACCTATTCACAGTTATATTGATAGCGCCGTACGCCATTATTTGAAGTGGAAAAGCGGTTGGACCGATGAGCCACATGATCGAGCTTTTGTGTGGAATATCCTTTGCTGTATGTGGACTTTGGAACACAAGCCCGAACTCGATGATGTACATATTAAGGAGGAACAGAATCATGAATGATATTTCGTATCAACGTCCGTCTAAAGACGAATACTATTTGAAAATTGCTGAGGCTGTTGCTTTGCGTAGCACTTGTTTGCGGCGCCAATATGGTGCCGTGATTGTCAAAGATGATCGAATCGTCGCAACTGGTTACAATGGCTCAGAACGTGGTGCACCAAACTGCATTGATCGTGGGATTTGCTTACGCGAACAGATGGGTATTCCACACGGAGAACGTTATGAATTGTGCGTCGCTGTGCATGCTGAAGCAAATGCTATCATAAATGCGTCATTGAACGACACGAAAGGAGGTGTGTTATATTTAGCTGGATTCGAAAATGGGAAACCGATTGACGATCCTAAACCATGTATGATGTGTTCTCGTCTTATCAGAAATGCTAGGATTTCGCAGGTCCGCACTAAATCCGGTACAATTACGTTTTGATGTAAGGAGCGAATATTAATGAGAATCGCAGGTAAGCTTTCATGTTCTTTTGTAAACGGCGAGGGTATACGATACGTTATATTTTGTCAGGGGTGTCCTCATCACTGCCCGGGGTGTCATAATAAAGAAACGTGGGATTTCAGTGGCGGCCAAGTAGTATCAATCGACGATCTTATCAATGATATTTGTAGCCACGGTCATATCGACGGAATCACACTATCTGGCGGTGAGCCGTTCTGTCAGCACGACGAATGTGTTGAACTTATCAAAAGACTTCCCAAGCATTTGAATGTTTGGGTATATACAGGATATGAATACGAAGATATTAAAGACTATGAGTTAACTAAATTAGCAGACTACATAGTTGTCGGAGAATTCATTGAAAGCAAAAAAGTAATTGGAAAATTCTACGGCAGTAGTAACCAGCGAATCATTGATACAAAAACTGGATTAGAACACAATCCATGATATTTGAGAGGGGCATGTTGTTATGACGAACTACAAAGGCTATTATGAATGGAATCCAACAGAAGCAGAATTGGCAGCGTTCTATCAGGGAGCAGACAATAGAGTTTCAATCAACATTGATTGTGATGCAATTGCGGGGCGACTACAAGCGGCAGTCAGAGATATGTTGAACGTACGTATGTTACAGAATGAATATCTGATTGTCAATTACGACAATGCAGAGTGCTTGTATCAAGAATGCTATTTGCTTAAAGGACACCATTTGTATCAGGTTCCTTTCCATTCTGTTTCTAGCCGATATTGTGGTGATATTAAGCCACGAAATGTATACCAAAATCTGGCGATTGACATGTTGTATAATCGTGACACACCAGTAAAGATATTTCAAGGCACTTATGGTTGCGGAAAAGATTATCTTATGTCTGCGGTGGCTATGGATCTTATTGAACGAAAAATGTTCGACAAAATCATTTATATTCGACCCAATGTATCGCTGGGTGGTGTACCGGAGATTGGATATTTGAAAGGTACATTAGACGACAAACTGAGTTGGACATTGGCTCCACTGTGGGATAAATTTGGTGGTAAAGATGCCATTGACATGTTCCAAAAATCCGGTAAGATTGAAATGGTGCCACTACCTTTCATCCGAGGACGCTCGTTTGAGAACTCTATTGTATATGTAAGCGAAGGACAAAACATTACAAAAGAAGTGGCGGCAGTTATATTATCACGAATCGGTGATAACAGTGAACTGTGGATAAACGGTGATTGTCACGCGCAAACTGACAAACGCTTATATGATACTAACAACGGCATTTCAGCCATGATCGAAAAACTGAAAGGTTCGCCACTGTTTCAGATGGTGTATTCGCCGGTCACTGAACGTTCATCAGTGGCTCAGTTAGCTTCAATACTAATGGACGATTAAACTATTTATATTTTGAAAGGAACAACATAGCATGAAGACAACTATTGATTTTAAGCAGCTGGTAGAAGACTATGTAGGCGCTAATGACTGGCGCGTAAAGGAAAATTCAACAGTCGATTATTCAGTCGGCGGTCTGATCCTATCAAACTCCGGTGCCGTAACTGCAAACTACTGGCTAAATGATATTTATCCGCAGAGTATTGCTGCGGCTCATATTAACGGAGATTTCCATATCCATGATCTATCTATGCTTACCGGATATTGTGCCGGTTGGAGCCTGAAACAGCTGTTACTTGAGGGGCTCGGTGGCGTACCGGGAAAGATTTCTTCAGCGCCGGCAAAGCACCTTTCCACGCTATGCAACCAGATGGTCAATTTCATTGGTGTGTTGCAAAACGAGTGGGCTGGAGCACAAGCGTTCACATCGTTCGACACATATTTGGCGCCATTCGTGCGCACTGATAAGTTGTCATATGAAGAGACTAAGCATTGCATCGAATCTTTTGTGTATGGCCTTAACATTCCATCTCGCTGGGGTACACAGGCCCCATTCTGTAACATTACTATTGACTGGAATGTACCTGATGACATGAAAGATCAGCCAGCCATTGTTGGTGGTGAGCTTATGGATTTCACATATGGGGACTGTCAGCATGAAATGGACATTATCAACAAGGCTTTCATTGAAGTGATGATCGAAGGCGATGCAAATGGACGTGGCTTCCAGTATCCCATTCCGACATATTCTATCACTAAGAACTTCGATTGGTCTGATACTGAGAACAACCGTCTGCTCTTTGAGATGACAGCTAAGTATGGCACACCGTACTTCTCCAATTATATTAATTCTGATATGGAGCCCAGTGATGTTCGTTCAATGTGCTGCCGGCTTCGTCTTGATCTGCGTGAGCTTCGAAAGAAGTCCGGTGGATATTTCGGCTCAGGTGAAAGCACAGGATCTGTTGGCGTTGTCACGCTTAACATGCCACGTTTGGCTTATCTTTCCAAGGATAAGGAATCATTCTATACCAAACTCGATGCACTCATGGATCTGGCTGCAGAATCGCTGTCGATCAAGCGAAAAGTAATTACCGACTTATTGGACCGTGGTTTGTATCCCTACACCAAAAGATATTTGGGCACGTATCGTAATCACTTCTCAACAATTGGGGTTGTCGGCATGAACGAAATGTGTCTAAATGCTTGTTGGATTCATGACGATCTCGGAGGCAAAGATGCTCAAGATTTCACCGTTGAAGTTCTGAATCACATGCGAGACCGTCTAAGCGACTATCAAGAGCAGTACGGTGACTTATATAACCTCGAGGCTACTCCCGCTGAATCTACAGCATATCGTTTGGCTAAGAAAGATGTTGAAAAATATTCAGGATCTTCTAACCATAGTGATGTTTGCACAGCTGGTACACCAGATTCACCTTATTACACTAACTCGTCGCATCTTCCTGTATCGTATACAGGTGATATTTTTGAAGCTCTCAACATTCAGGACCGTTTCCAGCCGTTATATACATCAGGAACCGTGTTCCATGCTTTCCTTGGTGAGCGTTTGGTAGATTGGAAGTCTGCTATGCATTTGGTCAAGGTAATTGCATCATCTTACGAGCTGCCATATTTCACGTTGTCTCCAACGTACTCTGTGTGCGAAACTCATGGTTATATTCCCGGTGAGCATACAACCTGCCCAGACTGTGGAGAAGTCACAGAGGTATACAGCAGAATTACTGGGTATTACAGACCGGTAAAAAATTGGAATGCAGGAAAGAAGCAAGAATTTGAGGAGAGGAAGACATATGATACGGTGGCGTTCAAACATTTCGTATCAAATGCTGACTAACATTTATATTCGTTTCCCGCATTATTTGCAAGGTCTATTGTGAAAGGAGTGTGGTCTATATGACTAGCATTAAAAAATTCGTAAAAGAACATAAGGGTAACATTGTCAAGGGTGTTGTACTTGCTGGTGTGTGTTGCGGAGCGGCTTACGTAGGATGCACATTGGCGATTCAAACAACTAATTTCAATGTAACACTGTGTAATACTGCGGGTGATTTACTTGGAAAATTAGATGGATAACATTCTGCTGGCGAGGGTCTAAGGAAACTTAGACTCTTGCTTTTATATTTTTAAAAAGGGAGGAAAATTTATCATGGACTCTGAAAAAGTAGTAGTTATGTTGCATGAATACATGGAAGAAAACTATCCGTCAGTACCATACAGTTACCCATACTATATATTCTTCGAAAGGGCTATGTGTCGTAGTGCTATACTTGAAATCGCTCGACAAATACAGACTCATCCGCACATGTTACCTGTTGATATTGTCGAGAAATTCATGGACGATTCATTGTTAGCACAGTCAAATTATAGCGATAATGAAAATGCTTCAAAGTATAATCAACTATATAAATGCTATTTTAAAACTGCAATCGAGGTTTTGGATTTGCTGTCATAAACACGCATTATTTACAAGGCCTATTATGAGAAAACCATTCACGTTTTACTTAAGGAGGAAAATATTATGAACAAGAATTTTGTACTGTCTTTGGTAGCTATGGGCTTAGGTGCTTTGACTGCTCTTGTAACAGAGAAGCAGGTTGGCAATTTGGTCGAAAGCAAAACAGAGTCAATCAAAAATGATATTCTGAAATCATTGACATCCGGCAAGGAAGACGAAGATGATGAGAACGAGGATGAGGAGGCTTAACAGCCTCTTCTCTTTTTATTTTTAGAAAGGATTGATCTATTATGAAAAAACGTTTGTATTACTTCACAGCCGAACACTGTACATCTTGTCGTGCCATGCATAAAATCGTCAAAAAATTTGAGGACAAACATCCTGATATTTCTGTGGTACGCATCCGTTCTGATGACAACGGTGTATGGCATTGTGAGGCAAACTTAGAGATTGATATTCATGGAGCTTACATCGGCACAAAGCCAGTGTCACAGATCGTTGAAGAACTGAATGTCCAAAGTGTGCCGACATACGTAGCACTGTGCATCGATGAAACTGATTCCAATAATTCAAAACTGTCCCGTGCAACAGGCATGAGAACAGTAACCCAATTGGAACAAATGTTCGAGTAATTGCTAAGTCCGCTTTATATTTTCAAAGGAGAGATTTACTATGAAAACTATCGTTATGGAAGAATCTACATTCTTGAAGCGCCATGCCAAGGAGATTCTTATTGGTACAGGCATTGTGATCGGTGTAGGAGCTATTGCTCTTATCACTAAGCACAACATTGATATTTCAAAAATGAAGATCGAGAATCTTCGACTTAAGGATCACAATGACACACTTATGTCTGCTGCGAGTGAGGGCCTTTTCGAGGAGGCTATCACAACGGTGACCCGTAAGATCAATTACAAAAAAGATCGTTTAGAATTCCTCAACAACGCTCTTGCTGAAAGGCCCGGAGAACGTAACACACAAGTGGCATTAATGCAATTGTCTAAGGAATTGACTGCTCTTCAGAACCGCCTCGAAAGCTTCAAGACTAGTCAGATGTTATATGAGATTTCCCTAGAGTGATATTTACGCGAAAAAAACACATGCTCTTATGGAAACACTTAATTTAAAAGACGTACTTTGGTGCGGATTGACGCAATTAGCTAGTAATAGTGAGGAGGTTGAGTCGGGTACGGCTAATACAGACTTTGGTGCGGATTGACGCAATTAGCTAGTAATAGTGAGGAGGTTGAGTCGGGTATCGGTATTAGAGGTGTTTCTTTTATATTTTTCAAAGGAGAGATTTACTATGAAAAAGACAACTGAGAAAACTATCGTTATGGAAGAATCCACATTCTTGAAGCGCCATGCTAAGGAGATCCTTATCGGTGCTGGAATCGTAGTCGGTGTAGGAGCTATCGCTCTTATCACTAAACACAACATTGATATTTCAAAGCTACGTGATGAAAACGGTACTCTTATGGCAGCGGCTAGTGAGGGTTTGTTTGAAGAGGCTATTGCTACTGTAACTCGTAAGATCAACTACAAAACTGACCGGGTGGAGTTTGTTAAGCAGCAGCTATTGGCCACGCCTGATGATATTCAAACAAAACAGTCATTGCAACGACTGACGAAAGAACTCAGCACACTGGTCACACGGAAAGAGAAATTCTTGAAAGCACAACATGTGTATGAGATTGCCCTAGAGTGATATTTGCGCGAAAAAAACACGTACTCTTATGAAAGAAAACACTTATAAAAAGACATCGTTTGTTGCGGATAGACGCAAGTGAAATATGAGGTTGATTCGGCGATGAGGATACAGAGTTTGTTGCGGATAGACGCAAGTGAAATATGAGGTTGATTCGGCTATTGGTATCCATTCGAATTATATTCGAATAAAAAGACGTACTTTGCTGCGGATAGACGCAGGTGAGATATGAGGTTGATTCGGGTACGGCTAATGCAGAGTTTGCTGCGGATAGACGCAGGTGAGATATGAGGTTGAGTCGGCTATTGGCATTGGAAGTGTTTCTTTTATATTTACGAAAGGAGGTGCAATCTATCATGAAAAATTTTCTTGTTAACAATATAGAAAATATTTTGATCGCTACAGTTATTTCTGCAGCTATAAGCACAGGTTTCGTATATGGCTATCTTATCGGTCGATACGATATTTAAGCACGCATTATTTACAAGGCCTATTATGAGAGAACAGACTTAAAAGGTCACCCAACATCTTGGGGTTCTCTCTTTTTATTTTTATTTTAAAGGAGAGTATTATCATGAAAAAACTAGGTGCAATGTTGACGAGTGTAGTTCTGTTTGCAGCGTTGGTAGGATGTAGTTCTGAGACTGTGTCGCACGAGGGCGAGGCTTATATTTCTCAAACATCCAACGATTACTCTGGTGAAAACATCACCGAAGTTGTTGAGAAACTCAAAAACGATGGTTTCACTGATATTCAAACTGTTGCTGTCCCAGACCTGATTACTGGTTGGCTGACCAAAGACGGTGATATTGATACCGTATCTATCAACGACGACCCGGCTTACTTGGCTGGACAATATTACCCGCTTGATTCAAAAATCGTGATTCATTATCACACCTTTGCTGATGAATCTGACGAGGAAGAACAAACAGAAACTGAAGTAGCAAATGAAGTATTAACCATCACTAACAATGAAGACTTTAAATCACTTATGGCTACTGATGATATTTCTATGAACGAAACATTTGCTTCCAAGTACGATGGACGCACTATCGAATTCGACGGCTGTGTTGTATTCATGGATAATCATCGAGACTATGATACCAGATTTGATATTCTGATCGATAGCGGTAACTATGTTAACGCAGACACTGACAACCCGGGGCCCACATTCTCTTTCAGAGACGTTAACATGAATAATCTCGGCATTGACGATCTGTTTGTACCAGAGTTCCTGCAGGTTGGTAAAAACGTTCACGTAGTCGCTAAGGTTATTGGCGTTAATAACAGCGGTCTTATTGAACTGGATGCTGAATCTGTAACAGCACGATAAACAATAATGTGATAACGGGTACTGGTATGTCTACGCGATGTACCAGTACTTATACATTTAAAGGAGAATAAGTTATGTTAGTAATTGATCCGGTATACACAAATCTATCTGATTCATTTGTTGAATTATATAAAATAACTGCCACAGCACCATTAGGTTGGTGGTACGAACTTAGAAACTTTTTAAGTCGTAATATTTTCGATGACCAGACTGTTTGGAATTCTGTACGTGAGGCAGCTCTTCGTAATAACGGAAAACTAGTGGTGTCTGATTTTAATGATGAACCACACGATACGTCATTTCATATGCAGTTGGATGCCATAAATCATTTTATTGAAGATTTTGTAAAAAACGATGATAATATCGATGTTGCTGCTATAGCCAGCCTTATGAGTAAATGGTTTAACAAAAGTTTCATGCTGAAAACCGGTCTATATATTCCAGTAGCAAAAGATTTTTGGATTGATGCGTGCAATAACAGTAAGTATCTAGACGAATGGGATATTTTGTTAGACTTCATTTCTAGATTACCGAAACAACATTAAGGAGGCATTATTATGTTTATGTCAGTCGCTGTATCGTTTGTACTTTTTATGTTGTTTTCAATTTTGGCATCTGCTGGAGCTATGTTGTTTGTACCATTATGTGCTATAGCTTTTTGCATATGGATATATAGTGCAGCCATATGGGTGTTCGGATTTATATTCGCGAAAACACCTACTTGGCTTTGCTGGCTCATAGCAGTTGTACTCATTTTAGCATTGGTTCTATAAAACAGGAGGTATTATTATGTTTAGTATCGGTTTAGCAATCTTGACTCTGTGCGGTAGTTTCGCACTTAGTATGCTCGTGTTTCATTCGCCCATGCCATTTATATTGGGCGTTTTGCTACCATACATCTCGTCAGGCATTACAACTCTCATTCTGTATATCGTAGATCATATGGAATTTGAGAACGACAAGTATCGTGGAATCTTGTTTCTGCTGTTGACAGCAATTGCATATACGATGCTCGGTTATGTTCTGATGCTCATTTTACCATACTTATCGTTTAAGATTTGTTTCATTGTAATCATGTTGCTGCTGTTCATGTCGTTCATTTTAACTGAAGACAATGAAGACGAGGGGTGATCTTTCTTGGCTCGCAAGATTAAAGAAACCACAGCCCAACGCATCGAACATCTCCGGCGTATGATATTGGTTCATAGTGTTATATATTATGAACTTAACGAGAATATTGTCAGCGATGCTCAATGGTCAGCATGGGGCGTTGAACTGGAGAAACTGCAGGAACAGTATCCTGAACTTTCAGACACTTTGATATACGCTGATGCGTTCAAGAACTTCGACCACTCTACTGGATCTAATCTACCATTAGACGATCCGTGGGCAAACCACAAAGCTCGGCAATTACTCAAATGGCGTGACTTCGATCTTACTGGAATCGCTTATTGATATTCACAACAACTTAGAGGAGGACATCATTATGAATAGCGAACATTACGCAGACCCAACTTGTGAAAAGGCTTTAGCACATTGCAGCAAAAGACACATCGAAAACGAGCGGGCTAATAAACTGCTCAATGATATTATCGAGATGTGTTCAGAGTCGGGATTCCATGTTGATGGCTTTATCAACTTAACGTCAATGGAATCAGGCATTGTGCATAGACGCCGCGTTTGATATTCATAGTAAAGGAGAGACTTATCATGAGTAAAGCAATTGATTGGATTAAGGATCATAAGAAAGCCATTATTATCGGCGGCGTAGTAGTCGTTACAGCGGCTTGTGGAGGGTGTTATATTTACCGATTAAATAACACCGTAACTAAACAGTCTGTGGAGATTGCAAAACAGTCTGTAAAAATCACAAAACATGAACATGATATCAAGATTTTACGAGATGTAATGAGCGACAATGTATTGTCAAGCTTGAAGTCTACACTTACTCGTAAGCTACGCTATGCTGAGGGACGTCTGGCAAACGGTTTAGCAGATGGTATCATTTCCGATGTAGATATCAAGATTCGTGAAGATGAGATTGAGTTCTTCACAAAGGAACTTCTCAAAATTGATGAGGCTGTTAAGATCTTGAACGAGTGATTTATATTTAGAAGAGGGTAAAAACACACCCTCTTCTTTTTACGCGTAAAAAACATGGCCTTTAATGAAAGAAGATACATTATTATAAAAAGTGGTGTGGGTACGGAACTGACCGTAGAAGCGATATTTTCGTCGTGAGAAAGGTGTAGCACTAGGCATTATAAGCGGGTACGGAACTGACCGTAGAAGCGATATTTTCGTCGTGAGAAAGGTGTAGTGAGGAATGCATTGTATCTTCTTTTATGTTTACACATCAACAATTTACAAAGGAGCGATTTACTATGAGTAAAGCAATCAATTGGATTAAGGACCATAAGAAAGCCATTATTATCGGTGGTGTAGTAGTTGTGGCAGCGGCTTGTGGAGGGTGTTATATTTACCGGTATGGAGTTCAGCATGGTAGCATTGATATTTCGAAACTTCGAACAAAGGCAGACTTCGCAGGTTCTGTTGTAATCGAGGGCGGTATCGTTGACCAAGCTAGAGCTACAGTCACTAGAAAGCGTGACTATCTGATTGGTAAGTTGAATACATTGGAACAACTTGGAAAAAATACGAGCACTGATATTGACGGAATTAGGAAGATTGATAAACTTAGAACTGGAATTCAAAACTACGATCATATGCTGGAGATGTATAACAAGTTTGAGTCACAGTATATTGACACTACAACATACGCAGAATAAACATAGACTGTTATGAGAACAATTTAAAAGACGTACTTCGCTGTGGATAGACACAGTCGCTGGAAACAGTTGGGAGGTTGATTCGGGTACGGCTACTACAGACTTCGCTGTGGATAGACACAGTCGCTGGAAACAGTTGGGAGGTTGATTCGGGTATTGGTAGTGGGTTCTATAAGGCTAAGAACCTGCCGAGGAATAGACCCGGGGCCCTTATGATATTCTAGTAATATGAAAAGGGGGAGGTAACGATTCAGTTCTTAGAATAAGCGGATGCCTGCCGAGGAATAGACCCGGGGCCCTTATGATATTCTAGTAATATGAAAAGGGGGAGGTAACGATTCAGCATCGTGGCTTATATTTAGAACAATTTAAAAGACGTACTTTGTGGTGGATAGACACTGTTGAAATAGGAGGTTGATTCGGGTACGGCTACTACAGACTTTGTGGTGGATAGACACTGTTGAAATAGGAGGTTGATTCGGGTATTGGTAGTAGGTTCTAAGAAGAGAGTAAACACGCTCTCTTCTTTTTGGCCGGTTTGCCCACTTTCTGGTCAGTTTTAGGGTACAAAAGTGGGCAGAGATTGTATTGATATTTGGGCCGAAATGCGGTAAAATTGAGCAAATTTGGGCGATTTTGTAGCATTTAGTATACGTTTTGATACAGATTTGGGTGAATATACGATTTGCTGGCCAGAAACCCACTTTTACTTCTTATTTATTTTAAAAAATAGTTAAATATATATAATAACTAGAAAACAAAAGTGGGCAAGTGGGCAAGAGTTATTTGGCACGCGAAAAAAACATGGACTTTTATGAGAGAGATAAGAAAAGTTGCGATTGCCGATATTCGTAAGAGGATATTGCCGGTCGCACTGCTTAGGATTTGGACTTATTCTCTCTTTTATTTTTCAAGTTGCCATTATGATATTTAAGAAAGGAGACGATGCATATGGCACGTAGTAATCGTTTGGAGAGCGGTTTCCAAGATCGTCTGATTGCGGCGATTAAGAAACAGTTCCCCGGATGTATGACATTCAAGATGGAACAATATCAAGGTATTCCAGATCTGCTCATTCTATACAATGATCGTTGGGCGGCATTGGAATGCAAAAAAAATGAACACGCGTCCCATCGTCCTAATCAGGACTACTATGTCAAAAAGATGAACGAAATGTCGTATGCGTCTTTTGTCTATCCTGAAAATAAGGAGATTGTTTTACATGAACTTCAACAGACATTCCGAACTTAAAGATCAGCATGCATTCCTCGGCGCCAGTAAGTACCACTGGATTAATTATGACGCTGAGAAATTGACAGAGCGGTACAAAAATCATATGGCTAACACCAAAGGCACTGAACTACATAACTTCGCGGCACAGTGTATATCCTTGGGACAAAAGCTTCCGAGTTCAACCAAAACACTCAATCGTTATGTAAACGATGCTATAGGCTACAAAATGCAGCCAGAGCAGGTTTTATATTATTCTCCGAATTGTTTTGGCACTGCGGATGCAATTTCTTTCAGGCATTCTAAAGGACGCGACTTGTTGCGAATCCATGATTTGAAAACCGGCGTTGTCCCTGCACATATGGAACAATTAATGATATATGCAGCATTGTTCTGTTTGGAGTATCAGATTAAACCTGAAGAAATCGACATGGAACTGCGAATCTATCAGAACAACGAAGTTGTAGTTGATATTCCAGAAGCGTCGGTAATCAATGACATCATGGACAAAATTGTATATTTCGACGAAATACTAAAATGTTTACAATATGAAAGCGAGGGCTTGTAATGTACGATGAATTAATGCATTATGGTATGCCTAGGCGTTCAGGCCGATATCCATGGGGCTCAGGAGAAAACCCCAACCAGCATGGACATGATTTTCTAAGTCGTGTCGACAGTCTTCGAGGAACTAAGTTCACATTCTTTGATGAGGCAACCGGCGAAACTTTAACCGGTGATACAGCAATTGCTCGTTCTATGAACATGACAACAACTCAATTTCGTAAAGAGTTGAGCAATGCCCGTAATGAACGTCGTGCATATGATGTTGCTACTGCTCGCGGTTTGCGGGAAAAAGGTTACAGCTTGCAGGCTATTGCTGAACAAATGGGGTTCAAAAACGATTCTTCTGTACGCTCCCTATTAAATGAGGGCGTAGAAGAACGAGCAACGAAGGCCAAAGCTACTTCTGAATTCTTGAAGGGTGAAGTTGACAAACACGGAATGATCGACGTTGGCGTAGGTGTGGAACGTGAACTAGGTATCACAAGAGAAAAGCTTGACCAAGCACTTCATATTTTGGAGGACCAAGGATATCATGTGTTTGGCGGCCGAGTAGAGCAGGTTACGAATCGTGGCAAATGGACCACTTTAAAAGTGCTATGCCCACCAGACGCTGAAAGTAAAGATATTTACGACTTCAGCAAAATTCATTCTTTGGGTGATTATCGTTCTTCAGATGATGGCGAAACGTTTGACCCTAAGTTTGTGTATCCTAAGAGTATGGACTCTAAGCGACTCCAAATCAAATACGCTGAAGAAGGCGGTATTGAAAAAGATGGACTAGTAGAACTAAGACGAGGTGTCGATGATATTTCGTTGGGCAAGTCTACATATGCACAGGTTCGTATCTTGGTTGATGGTACTCACTACATTAAGGGAATGGCCGTATATTCTGATGATCTGCCTCCCGGAGTTGACGTTCGTTTCAATTCAAACAAACCAGCTGGCACTCCACTTACGAAAGTGTTGAAGCCTATCAAGAATGATCCATCAAACCCCTTTGGCTCATTGATTAAGGAAGGTGTTGACGATCCAGACAAACCAAGTTCTGGCAAATGCGGTCAGCGATATTATTATGACAAGGACGGAAAGAAACAACTGTCTTTGATTAATAAGCGAGCTGAAGAGGGCGATTGGGGAGAATGGGCTAAGAAGCTACCATCTCAGTTCCTTGCTAAGCAGAACATTAGTCTGGTCCGAAAACAATTGAATCTGGCATATGCTGATAAGAAGGCAGAGCTTGATGAAATTCTTTCACTCACCAATCCGACAGTCAAGAAAACATTACTGCAATCGTTCTCAGATGATTGTGATTCTGCAGCAGTTCATCTTCAAGCAGCCGCACTACCGAGACAGCGTTATCAAGTCATTGTGCCACTGCCCACCGCTAAAGACACCGAAATATATGCACCGAACTATAAAGATGGCGAGAAAGTAGCACTCGTGCGTTTTCCTCATGGCGGAACATTTGAAATTCCGATATTAACAGTTAATAATAAATTGAAGGAGGGGCGACAGGTTTTAGGTAACACTCCTAAAGACGCTGTCGGTATAAACGCCAAGGTTGCAGAACGTTTATCAGGTGCAGACTTCGATGGCGATACAGTATTGGTTATTCCAACTGGAAAGCACATAAAGATTACTTCAACACCCGCACTGGCCGGACTGAAGGGATTCGATCATAAGATGCTGTATCCTGAAGTACCGAACATGAAGATTATGCGCAATACCCAGAACGAAATGGGACGTATTTCGAACCTCATTACTGACATGACTATCCGAGGTGCTACAGAAGATGAACTAGCAAGAGCCGTCAGACATAGCATGGTTGTAATCGATGCCGAAAAGCATCATCTTAATTACAAACAGAGCGAAGTAGACAATGGCATTGCTTCTCTTAAGAAGAAGTACCAAGGGGAGTACGATGCAGAAGGTAAGTATCATGAGGGATCGAGTACATTACTATCCCGAGCTAAGTCACAGACCTCCGTACTGAAGCGACAAGGATCCCCCCATATCGATAAGGACACTGGTGAACTCCAGTACAAGGAAGTACGTGAAACTTATGTTGACAAACGCGGCCGAGAGGTAGTACGTACCCAGAAGAGTACTAAGATGGCTGAGGCTAAGGACGCCCGATCCCTTATTTCATCTGCCAACACAGAAGTAGAACAAGCATATGCCGATTATGCCAACCACATGAAAGCAATGGCTAACCAAGCTCGTAAAGAAATGGTTAGCACAGAAAAAATTCCTTATTCTAGAGAAGCGAACGCTCGCTATCAGGCAGAAGTACGTTCCTTAGATGCACGTTTAAACATTGCATTGAAGAATGCACCAAGAGAACGACAAGCACAGCTAATGGCAAACTCTGCTGTCGAAGCTAAAAAACGAGAAAATCCAGACATGACTAAAGCTGAGATTAAGAAAGCTAGTCAACGCGCTCTTGCAGATGCTCGTAACGTTACAGGCGCAAAACGACAAACTATTCAAATCAGCGATAAAGAATGGGAAGCGATTCAAGCTGGCGCAATTTCCGAATCTAAACTCACGCAAATACTAAACAACACCAATATCGACGATCTTCGTCAACGAGCAACACCAAAATCAAGAACCACTTTAAGTGATGCTAAGGTGAACCACATTGCTACGCTTAAAGCTTCAGGCTACACAATGTCTGAAATCGCTGAGAAACTTGGTGTTTCAACAACAACTGTTGCTAATTACATATCGTAACAGAACAAAACGCTACGATATATGAAAGGAGTAAGCTAACATGCGAAAGTGCGCATTGACAACAGTCGACAACCCGTTCGATCCATTCACACAGTTCGATGACTGGTTCCTGTATGATGAGCTATCTGGCTATCATAGCTGTTCATATCTGTCCAGAATCGCAAGAACTGCTGATGCACTATCTGATGTCGAGAATGATGCTGAAATCGAACGAGCAATTGACGAAATAATTAAATTCGATTTTAGAAACATTTATAAAAAAGTATGCGTTGACGACGAAGAGTAAGTTACAGACTGTCTCTTGTTGTTCAGCATACCCCGGGGGGTCCGCAAAAAACCCACCCCCTCGGGAATCGCCGAACCCCTAAAAAAAGCTCCGGGGGTATATTTTCTGGAAAAAGTGGGTGAAAACCAAATACTAACTACCTTTTAAGCGGGCATAACTATATCCAAACGATGTTTCTCTCCTTTTCATCGACGTAGAATGCTGTTTTTCTCTCCTTTTCAGCAGGTTACTTAAGGTTATGCTCGCCTAAAAGGTAGTTAGTGATATTTACATCTTGAAAGGAGGAGTTCGAAATGCCAAGAGGACAACACAAGAGGAGACCGCCGTTGAGTCCTGAAGCTCAGGAGAGTCAAATGGTAGCTATGGCGATGGAATTGGCAGCTGACAAGATTCGCGACGGGACAGCATCGTCACAGATTATTGTTCATTACTTAAAACTCGGTAGTGAACGCTCACGTTTGGAGCGCGAGAAGCTTGCACGAGAGACAGAGCTTCTGCGTGCAAAGTCAGAATCCATTCAGTCTGCTAAGCACATTGAGGAAATGTATTCTAACGCCCTTAAAGCCATGCGAGAGTATAGCGGGCAGAGTACCCAAGAAGATTATGAAGATGACAACGATGACGAAAGGTATTAAGACATATACTGAGTTAATGTCGTTTCATACGTTTTCAGAGCGATTGGCGTATCTTAAGCTAGACGGGATAGTTGGTCAACATACATTTGGCAACGAACGATATTTGAATCAACAATTTTACAAGAGCCGTGATTGGCGAGATATTCGTGACTATGTAATAATCCGAGATAAAAGTTGTGATTTAGCGATTCCTGAATTAGATATTTCGGAACCGATAATACATCATATGAACCCAATAATGGTTGACGACATTGTACATAATACAGACATCCTCACAAATCCCGAGTACCTCATTTGTGTTTCGGCCTTTACCCATCGCCAGATACATTATGGTATTGAGTCTGATATTTCAAGTATATGCGCAAGTCGATCTCGGAACGACACATGTCCTTGGCGCAGAATGGGAGGTGATAATTCGTGACAGACAGCATTCTACTGACAATTAAGCAAATGGTTGGGCTTGTGGAAGAAAACACACACTTTGACGAAACGTTGATCGTGGCTATTAACTCAGTATTCACGACTTTAAGTCAATTAGGCTCTACAGACTTTTCTATTACTGGAACTACTGAAAAGTGGAGTGACTACTCTAATAATACAGAGCTTACGAACATGATTAAGTCGTATATGAAACTAAAGGTTCAATTGTTGTTCGATCCGCCAGCTAACTCAGTGTTAGTTAGCTGTATGGAACGACAGATAGAACAATACGAATGGCGCATCAATGTTTTGATCGATAATAAGAAAGTTGGTGAAATAAATGGATAATAATGCAAATCTTTACCACCACGGTATTAAAGGTCAGAAGTGGGGGGTTCGAAGATTTCAAAATGCAGATGTCTAACCGCTGCAGGAAAGCGCAGAGTTGATGACGGACCATCTAAGCCCCGTATTGACAAAAAAACGGTGGCAAAAGTAGCTGGCGTTATTGCTGGGGCTACAACATTGGCAGCAGCGGCTGCTTATGTCCATAAGAATCCTGCGGCTATTGGTCGTTGTATCGCTAAGGTTGCTAATTATAGAGTTGGACAGATTGGTAAACAAACCGTCGCGAGAGGCAAAGATGCTGTAAAAGCCGCAGCTAAACAAACAGCGAATCAAGTCAAAGAAGGAATCAAAGAGGGCGTTAAAGACGCACCTAAGAAATTGGCAAAAACAATTGTATATGGTTCGATCATGAAAGCCGGAAAAAAAATGTCCGACCAAGTTTTCGGAAAAGATGAATCAGACCAGATATTCAAAGCCAATGACAACAAGATGATCGGTAAATTCTGGAAACCCGGCAGTAGTTGAAGTACGCCAAGAGGTGATATTTAATGGCATTATCTAATACATCTACTCCAAAGTATTATGGCCGTTTTCGAGATTCTGTTTTACGAGGGGAGATACCCATATGTCGAGAAATCGAAATGGAGATGCATCGAATTGATTTGCTAATCGCTGATCCAGACGTATATTATGACGATGAAGCTGTAGAGGGATGGATTAAATATTGCGAGAACGAATTGACACTTACCGATGGCTCCGATTTGTCGTTGCTCGACACATTTAAACTATGGGGCGAAGAAGTGTTTGGTTGGTTTTATTTTCAAGAACGTCAAGTGTTCGTTCCGAATAATGGCTATCCGGGTGGGCATTACGAAATGCGTAGTTTGAAGCGCAGACTTGTAAATAAACAGTATCTTATTGTCGGACGTGGTGCCGCTAAATCAGTATACGACGCGTGTATTCAAGCATATTTCTTGAACATCGATGTGTCAACCACGCACCAAATAACTACAGCGCCTACTATGCGTTTAGCTGACGAAGTCTTATCACCAATTAAAACCGCAATAATTCGTGCAAGAGGACCACTATACAAGTTCCTAACTGATGGCTCAATGCAAAACACCACAGGATCTAAAGCAGACCGTGTAAAGTTAGCTTCGACTAAAAAAGGAATAGAAAATTTTCTTACTGGATCTTTGTTAGAAATAAGAGCAATGTCGATTAACAAGCTTCAGGGTTTAAGATGCAAGATCGCGACTATCGACGAATGGCTGTCTGGCGATGTTCGTGAAGATGTAGTTGGTGCAATAGAACAGGGTGCATCAAAAGTTGACGATTATCTAATCATCGCTACAAGTTCAGAGGGTACTGTGCGTAACGGCAGCGGCGATACAATCAAAATGGAACTTATGAAAATATTGAAGGGTGAATACGTGAATCCTCATGTTTCCATATGGTGGTATAAGCTCGATTCGGTTGATGAAGTTGGTGATCCTAACATGTGGATGAAAGCAAACCCGAATCTCGGAAAAACTGTAACATACGACACATATCAGCGTGATGTTGAAAGAGCAGAGCAAGCGCCTGCCGCACGAAATGATATTTTGGCTAAACGTTTTGGTCTACCGATGGAAGGATACACATATTATTTCACATATGAGGAAACATTACCTACTGAGCATATACAAAGCTTTTGGCAAATGCCTTGTGCCTTAGGCGCAGACTTGTCTCAAGGCGATGATTTCTGTTCATTTACATTCCTATTCCCGCTCTCCAATGGACAATTCGGCATAAAAACTAGGAACTACATTTCGTCAAGAAAACTGAAAAAGCTTCCGACTGCTCTACGAGTTAAGTATGAGTCCTTTATAGATGAACGTAGTCTGGTTATTATGGATGGATCTATACTGGACATGATGGAAGTGTACGACGAATTAGATGATTTCATCCAACGGAAAGAATACGATGTGCGTTGTTTTGGATACGACCCATATAACGCCAAAGAATTCGTTGAGCGTTGGACAACCGAAAATGGTGAATTCGGTGTTGAAAAGGTAATTCAAGGTGCGAAGACTGAATCGGTCCCTCTTGGCGAAATTAAAAATTTAGCTGAGTACGGCGACTTACTGTTTGACCAACAATTATTCTCTTTCGCCATGGGCAATTGCATAACTCTAGAAGATACGAATGGCAATCGGAAATTGCTAAAGAAACGCTATGAGGAGAAGATTGACCCCGTGGCTGCATTGTTGGATGCGTTTGTTTCATACAAACATAATAGAGATGCATTCGAATAAACGAAGAAACGAGGTGAAATAAATGGATAATAATGCAAATCTTTACCACCACGGTATTAAAGGTCAGAAGTGGGGGGTTCGAAGATTTCAAAATGCAGATGCTTGACACCTGCAGGCCAAAGACGAATAGATGCCACGAAAAGTAAGCGGCAAGATGCTCTTACGAAAAAATTTAAAAAAATGGGCTTGACCGAAGAGGAGGCCAAAATAGCTGCATATAAACAACGAAAAACTGAAAAAATATTAGCTGTCACGGCAGGTTTAACTGTGACCGCCGCCGCTGCCTATGTCGCTTATAAGCATTACGACGATGTGTTTGACAAAGTTATTAAAACTGATTCAACTCTGTACAACGTTTCCACAAATAGTGACAGAGGAGTACAACAGGCTTTTTATGCATCGCTTGGCCGCGGCGACAGAACGAAATACAATGGAATATATGCAGACCACTTACGTAAAGGCTCTAATGGAATGTTTAATATAGTGGACATGAATAACGATGTGTATGAAACCACAGTTAGGACGAAAGAAAATTTAAAAGTAGCTTCTCGCCGAAGCGCAACTGAGGTACTTAAAAATATGCTGAAGAATGACAGCGAAGCAACTGATCGTTTTGCGGCTGAACTTGTGTCTATGCGCGGAGCTCAGGGAACTGATAAACAAAATCAAGTCATAGAAAAAGCTATACAATCACTTCGATCCGGAAAAATAGACGGAAACGTATATGATGCTTTTAACTATAGACTGACTCAACATACACCGGAAAGCCAAAAAGTCACAGACAGATTTTACGAAGCTATGAAAAAGAAGGGGTATGATGCTATCGCTGACGTAAATGACAGACGATACAGTGGGTATAATGCTAAAAGTGCTACTATAGTATTTAACGGTGGTTCGAAAGTAGACCGTTCTGGCGTAAGAAAACTAACGGTCGACGAAATCGAAAAATCTAAAAAGAAAGCTATGGACGAACTTACGAATCGACAGGTGGCGAAGAGTCTAGCTGTCAATGGAGCAACAATAGCAGGAGCGGCGGCGACCATGCGTGTAAGTTTGAAAATGGATGAACGAGCACGTGTTGCAAAATATCGTAAGGAACATCCGAAGTCCAAATTGACCTATGCCGAAATCGCTAAAAAGACTGCTCCTAATAACAGTCGGCACAAGACGTAAAATTCAAAATGCAGCGATTACTGCAAAGGTGGTGACAGTACGAAATGAGTGAAACACTTGGGGGTCGATTGAAAAAAGCATGGAACGTGTTTATGAATCGAGATCCGACTCCTAATTTTACAGGCTATGGTTTTTCGTATAGCCCAAGTCGGAATAGAGTTACTTCTGGCCGAGAAAAAACAATAATTACATCTATTTACAATCGAATCGCTATGGACGCAGCCGCTGTCGATGTTAAGCATGTTCGAACTGATGATAATGGACGATATTTGGAAACAATAAATTCAGGTCTAAATTACTGTCTGACAGTTGAAGCAAATATTGACCAGACATCACGATCTTTCTTGCAAGATGCGGTGCTATCTATGCTTGACGACGGTTGCGTGGCATTATTGCCAATTGACACTGACACAAATCCTGACGAAACCGGATCGTATACCATCGAAACAATGCGTGTTGGTAAAATCGTAGAGTGGTTCCCATCATATGTGCGTCTACAAGTGTATAATGAAAATAAGGGGCTTAAAGAAACCATAACCGTGCCAAAGAAGACAGTAGCTATTATTGAAAATCCGTTGTATACGGTTATGAATGAACCTAACTCAACAATGCAACGTTTGATACGAAAGTTAGCACTGTTAGACTCAATTGATGAGCAAAGCGGCTCCGGAAAATTGGACTTAATCATCCAACTTCCGTACATCGTTAAATCACAAGCTCGACGTGAACAAGCTGAACAGAGGCGCGCTGACATTGAATCACAGCTAAGTGGATCAAAATACGGTATTGCTTATACCGATGGAACAGAGCGTATAACTCAATTAAATCGACCGATCGAAAACAACCTAATGGGCCAGATTGAATACCTGACCAACATGTTGTATAGTCAATTGGGTATCACCCAAGGGGTAATGGACGGCACCGCCGATGAGAAGACGATGCTTAACTATTACAACCGAACTATCGAGCCGATTCTATCAGCTATTACGTTAGAATTGAAAAGGAAATTCCTGACGAAAACCGCTCGCTCGCAAAAGCAAACGATAGCATTCTTTAGAGATCCCTTTAAGCTAGTTCCTGTTAGTGAGCTTGCTGAGATCTCTGACAAGATGACTAGAAACGAGATTATGACATCTAACGAAATCCGACAAATTGTCGGTATGAAACCTGCTGATGATCCGAGAGCTGACGAGTTACGAAACAGTAACGTTCGTCAACCCGGTGAAACTATTCAAAATGAACAAGGAGGAGATAATCCACATGAAGAACAATAATTATGATTTCAGTGGATGGTGTACCAAGAACGATCTTAAATGCAGTGACGGACGAGTGATTCGGCATAATGCATTTAAGGAAAACGATGGTAAGGTCGTACCACTGGTATGGAACCACGAACACAACGATCCAACTAATGTGCTTGGTCACGCTGTTCTGGAGCATCGCGATGAGGGTGTGTATGCATACGGTTTCTTTAATGACACCGAAAAAGCAGACACCGCCAGAACATGTTTGGCTCATGGAGACATTGCTGCATTGTCTATTTGGGCTGGAAAGTTGAAATCACGCGGTTGCGATGTATTGCATGGCGACATCAAAGAAGTAAGTCTTGTACTTGCTGGTGCCAATCCCGGAGCTCTTATCGAAGACATTATTGTTCACGGTGACGATGCGAGCGACGAAGCAATCATTTATACCGGTGAACCAATCTATCTGTGCCACGGTGATGACACAGCAAACAAAGATGACAGCGACGATGCGCCGGCGAAAAAAGCCGATGATGACGACGATGACGAAACCGTTGCTGACATTCTTGACACAATGACAGAGAAGCAACTGACCTGCGTCTATGCACTGGTCGGCCAAGCATTGGAAAACGCTGACAATCAAAATGGAGGAGATAATTCTATGAAGCACAATGTATTCGAAAACGAGAACGCACAGCAGACCTATCTGAGCCACAGCGATCAGGAGGGTATCCTTGCTTGTGCAAAGAGCACCAACGTAGGTAGCCTGCAGGCTGCTATCGAAATTTTCAATGACGAAACAGACAGTACCCTTGCACATGGTTTCGATGACAGTACCCTCGCACAGCTGTTCCCGGATCCAAAGGATCTTATGCCGGGAGCTCCAGAGGCTATTCCTGAGAACAATGGCTGGGTTACTGCAGTTATGCAGAAGATTCACAAATCACCGTTCAGCAGAATTCGTACTCGTCAGGCTGATGTGTCTGCCGTTCGTGCAATGGGCTATGCCAAGAAGGGTAGTCTGAAGAAGGATACTGGTAACATCCGCCTCGTAACTCGAAGTACTGATCCACAGACCATCTATATTAAGGATAAGCTTAACCGTGACGACATCATCGACATCACAGATTTCGACGTTGTTGCTTACCAGTACGCTGCAATGCGGCAGGCTCTGAACGAGGAAATTGCAACAGCTATTCTCATTGGCGACGGACGCGAAGACGGCGACGAGCAAAAGATCAATGAAGATCGTATTCGTCCGATCTGGACCGATGATGAACTGTACACAATTCACCACACTATCGACCTCGCTGCAATTAAGGCTACTATGCAGGGGTCCGAGACTGCTAACCATTTCGGTGATGACTTTGTATACACTGAGGCTGTTATTTCAGCAGCTCTTTTCGCAAGAGAGAAGTACAAGGGCTCCGGTGCTATGGATTTCTTCTGCACACCTCATATGGTTAACCGTATGCTGCTGGCTCGCGATATGAATGGCCGTCGTATTTATGCATCCGAATCCGATCTGGCTGCAGCGTTGAATGTCAAGCACATTTACACTGTTGAAGACTTCGAGGGCAAGGTTCGCACAGATGAAAGCTCGAAGAAAAAGAACCTGCTCGGCATCTTCGTTAATCTGGCTGATTACAATGTTGGTTCTGCTAAGAACGGTGCTATTGCTTCGTTTAACCAGTTTGACATTGACTTCAACCAAGAGAAGTATCTGATCGAGACACGTCTGTCTGGTGCCCTCACTCGAGTTAAGTCTGCTATTGTAATCGAAGAGGCTGCTGAATAACCCATCAGGAGGTGGAATTCTCTATGAAGAACATTTTTCAAAATGCTGATAGCCGGTACGTCAAAGCACGTATCCTATATGCTAAAGCCAACAAATTGTATCTCGATGATACATATACCAACCCTATCGAGAAGTATCTTCTTGATGAGATCATCTATGATGACCTATATGTAGTGCTGGATAATGAGACACTACGTCCGTTTAAAGTCGCAATCGGCGACGAGAAAAGCTCTTTGTCTGTTATTCAGGCAAAGGGTTCTTCTCTATCCGTGGTTACACTGGAAAGTGCACCAAAGCCGCCCCCTGCTCCACAGCCTGAGCAAGAAGTTCAGATTCATGTCACACCGGTTGCTGGTGGTGCCATGATTGACGGCAAGAACACCAATGATCTTCAGAGCAACATTGTAATCGATGACACCAAGCTGACAATCAAGGGTACACTTAAATATGTTAAGGGTTGGACCCAGTTCAATTCTACAGCGGATCTTCAGTCTGGTAATTACTTGGCTATCGAGGTCGATGGTGCTGCAGAAGGTGATACTGTGACTGTCAGCGTCGAGGGCGGTACCGGTGGTTCTTGCAAACCCGGAAAGCTGGATGCATCTAAGCAGGTTGTTTGTCGTATCACCGATAAGGGCGTACAGAAAGTTAAGATCGCTGTGACTGGTACAAAACCTGTAACAAAGGTGTATGATCTCACTGGTCTGACACTCGAACCTGCGGCTGGAGTCTAAGAAATAAGGGGCTGATTTCAAAATGGCCAAATGGTTTGGTTCTATCGGCTACAGTGTTACTGCCGAAACAAGGCCCGGTATATGGGAAGATACCATAGAAGAGAAGAACTACTACGGAGATACTATGCGAGCATCACATAAGTACGCTTACGATGACCAAGTTAATTCGAAAATTACAGTTTCGAATAAGATAAGTATACTTGCAGATCCGTTTGCCTCTGAGCATATTCCTTTGATGCGGTATATTACGTATATGGGCAATAAATGGAGTATCACTGATGTAGAAATTCAATACCCCAGATTAATCATATCGTTTGGAGGTGTTTACAACGAACGAACTCCGATTGCGCCTACATGAACAGTTGTGCAATATTTTAGGTTCTCGATTTGTATATTATCAGCCTCCAGAAAATGTTAAGATGACATACCCGGCGATTGTATATTCATTGTCGGGTATTCCATCTGACTGGGCAAACAACGTTGCATACAATCGTAGAGCAACATTCAGTATAACTGTCATCGATTATGTCCCTGACAGTAAAATCGCAGAACAAATGTTATATTCTCTTAACGCAAGATTTGACCGGCAATACAATGTCGGAAATCTATACCATTATGTATTCACTTTACAAGTGTAAGAAAGGAACGATATTATGGGAAACAAAGCTTTAGTATGGGATCAGGTCGGTGAACGTCTTTATGAGATGGGCGTAAGTCGAGTCGCACTCTTCCCGATGAACAATACCGAGTATGGCGCTGGTGTGGCTTGGAACGGCGTTATCGGTATCACTGAAAGTCCGTCTGGTGCAGAACCTACAGCACTGTGGGCAGACAATACCAAGTATGCAAATCTTACTTCTGCCGAAGAATTCGGTGCAACTCTCGAGGCGTATATGTATCCTACAGAATTTGGGATGTGTGATGGCTCGGCATCGCTTATGGACGGTGTTTCAATCGGACAGCAGGCTCGATTGCCCTTTGGACTTGCATACGAAACTAAAATCGGCAACGATACCAAGCAGACTGAGTACGGCTACAAGCTGCATCTGATTTACGGCTGTACTGCAGCTCCATCAGAGCGAGCAAACAGTACTATCAATGACAATCCCGATGCCATGACCATGTCTTGGGAAATCTCGACAGTACCTGTACATGTGACTGGGGCACGTCCAACTGCACATCTGACAATCGATTCAACGAAGGTCAACGCTGAAAAGCTTGCCGCATTTGAGACGATTCTGTACGGTAGCGATTCCGCTGCAGCACGACTGCCACTTCCTGATGAAGTAAAGACTCTGCTTACCCCCGCTTCAGTACCAGCCGCTGCAAAGGCTGCATCTAAGGGTTAATTAACACTCGTTTTATTTAAGAAAGGATATGACTGTTATGGTAAAAAAGGAAATCACTTACAACAACTTCGACGGCGAAACATGCACTGATACCCTATATTTCAATCTTACACAAGAAGAGTGTCTTTCTATGAGTGCTACCGAAGATGTCGTAGCAAAACTCGAGCATGCTATCAATACAGAAGACACTGCCGAGTTTGTTAAGATGGTTAAGATGTTTGTGCTTGCCGGCTATGGAGAACGAACTGCTGACGGAAAGCGATTCACAAAGGTTGATGCAGATGGGCGCCGGCTGTCGACATACTTCGAGGCAACAGAGGCATTTTCCAAGCTGTTCATGGAGCTTATCACTGATGAGGCAAAGGCTACAGACTTCTTCAAGAAGATGCTGCCAGATGTCCCAGTAGATGCACCGCAGCTAACAAAGCAGTCATAAGTCTATGCTGACTATCAATGTGCCATCGAGAGAAATGTGGGATGAAAGCACCAGTACTTTTTTGTCCCTGCCAGAAAAGAAATTAACACTGGAACATTCTTTAGCGTCTATTTCAAAATGGGAATCACGATGGCACATTCCCTTTTTAAATAGTGGCGGACCAAAAGAGCCGATGACAAATGAACAGATGCTAGACTACATACGCTGTATGTCAGTAGGCGAAGAATTAGATATTACTTTCATCGAGACGTTACCATCTGATATTATGGATACTATATGCCGTTACATTGAAAATCCGATGACTGCTACAACTATCAACGATAACAGGCCTGCAAATGGCCGTCGAGAAGTAGTGACGTCAGAGGTGTTGTATTATCGTATGATAGCATATGGCATACCTTTTGAATGCCAGTATTGGCACATAAATCGTTTGCTAACCTTAATGCGTGTATGCGATATTAAAAATTCGCCTGACAATAAAATGAAACCAAAAGACGTATTGGCTAAGCAAGCTCAAATGAACGCTGAACGAATGGCACGAATGAAGACGTCCAAACGTTGATGAAAGGAGGCGATACTACTCATCATGATACAAATAACGCACCATGGTGATTTCACCAGAACTCTAACTTTTCTAAAAACTGCTCCAAACAAATTGCGTCGTGTGAAACTGGAAGAGTATGCTCAAGAGGCTATTAAAGCTCTTGAAGCAGCAACACCTGTTGACACTGGCAAGACTGCAAAATCTTGGACATATAGTATCGTCCGCCGTTCTGGTGAGATTACGATTACTTTTAAAAATACGAATATTAACAACGGTGTTCCTATAGCTTTAATTCTGCAATACGGACATGCCACAGGCACAGGCGGATGGGTCGCCGGACGAGACTATATTAACCCGGCTTTAAAACCAATTTTTGACAAAATCGAACGCGAAGCGTGGAGGGAGATGAATAACTAATGGGGTACGAAGTTGAATCCAGAGTCACAGAAATGCGACTTGACAATAGAGATTTTGAGCGTAATGCTAGAGTTAGTTTATCAACCCTACAACGGTTGCGTGACAGTTTAAATTTACCGGGTAGTGCAAAAGCATTGTCTGAAGTTCGTGAAGAATCAGAAAAGATGAACTTCAGTACGATGAATAATGCTCTTTCGACAATTCACCAACGGTTTACGGCATTAGAAGTCGTTGGTGTTACTGCGTTAGTGAATATTGCGAATACTGCAGTTAACGCCGGAAAGCGCATGGTCAAAGCCTTAACCATAGAACCAATCAGCGATGGCTTTAAAGAGTACGAACTCAAAATGGGCTCAGTACAAACCATCATGGCTTCTACTGGAGCCTCTTTGCAAGAAGTAAACGCATATTTAGCAGAGTTAAACACATACTCAGATAGAACTATTTACTCGTTCGCTGATATGACACAGAATATTGGTAAATTTACCAATAACGGTGTAAAGCTAAAAGATGCGGTCAAAGCTATTCAAGGTATCAGTAATGAAGCAGCATTATCGGGTGCTAACGCTAACGAAGCATCTCGTGCCATGTACAACTTTGCTCAAGCATTGTCTGCTGGTGCTGTAAAGTTAATTGACTGGAAATCTATTGAAAACGCTAATATGGCGACAGTCGAGTTCAAAAATGAACTTATCAAGTCGGCTTTGGCGTTAAAAACTATTAAACGAGAGGGTAAACAATACGTATCCACAACTAAGGATCTGCAGGGAAAAACTTCAGCAGCTTTTGATGCGACACATGCATTCAATGATTCACTTAGCTCTCAATGGATGACCACTGAAGTTCTTATACAAACTCTTGGACGATATTCAGATGAAACCACTGATCTAGGTAGAAGAGCATTCGCCGCAGCTCAGGATATTAAGACCTTTTCTCAATTAATGGACACTCTCAAAGAAGCAGTTGGTTCAGGATGGGCTAGCACATTTGAAATACTGTTCGGTGATTTCGAGGAAGCCAAAAAACTATGGACTGATGTTAACAAAATTGTAAGTGCGTATATAGATCAACAGTCAGATGCACGAAACAATCTGTTGTTGGGTTGGGACAAGTTAGGTGGTCGTACAAAGATGCTTGATGCATTGGCCACAGCGTTCAAAAACCTAATGCGGATTATTTCACCAGTTCGAAAAGCATTCTCTGAAGTATTTGCTATCAGTCCAGAGAATCTTATGTCTTTTACGAACACGTTTCATGATTTCGTATCGTCGCTTAAGTTGAGCGATGAAAGCATGAAGAACCTAGAAGCAACATTCAAAGGTCTGTTCTCGGTTGTTGACATCTTTAGACGAATTTTCATGCAAGGTGTTAAGGCTTTGTTCCCGTTCATTGATGCTGGCGGTTCGATCGTCGACATTATTCTTAAGATAACGGGTACATTTGGTTCATACCTGACTCAAGTAAGAGATGTCATTGCACAGAACGACACCATTGGCAAAACATTCAAAATGATTTCTGATGCTATTAAACATGTTGTTGGATTTGCAAAAGAGAACTTCTTTAATCCGAGCTTGGAACTTCTAGGAATTGTATTAGGGAATGTTGACGAGAAATTCGCGGCACTTGTGAAGCTTTCAGGGGATGCTAAGAATGCTATTAAGAAGCATTTCGATGAATTGGGTGAATCTGTCAAGACTAACCCATTTGTAGCGTTCATGTATCGAATTACTGATATTGCTAAAATGGTGGCTTTGAAATTATCTGTTGGTTTCAAGCAGGCACTTCAATCTATTTCCAAAGTCTTTAAAGAATCTGACGTAAATGGGTTGTCAACATTCTTCAACATGGCATCGTTGAGTACAATCGTAGCAACTATAGCACGTGTGATTCATAAATTCGGCAACAGTATAGGGTCGTTTGCAGATATTGCTGAAAATACTGTAAAGATTCTTGACGAAGTTAAAGGCTGCTTCAAAGCATACCAATCAGAACTTAAAGCCAAAACTTTATTAACCATCGCTGGCGCAATCGGTTTACTAACGGTGTCTTTGATAACCATAAGTTCAATCGATAGCACCAAATTAGCAGGTGCTATGGCCAGCCTCTCTGGATTACTTATAGAACTTACCGTGGCTATGGGTCTTCTAACCAGAATGACTGGGCATATCAGAGGAGCTATATCTAGCTCTACGATGATGGTTAGTTTGTCGATTGCTCTTAATACTATGGCATTAGCCATGCAAAACATTTCTGAAATTGATTCTGAGAAGTTCAAGCAAGCATTGATAGGTATTAGTGCAGTACTTACAGAGATGGGATTATTTGTTGGTATTGTCGGCCAGTTGAAAGGGCATCTAAAAGGCGCGACTCAAATGGTTATATTTGCGGCCGCTGTAAATGTTCTTGCTATAGCATGTGAACGCATGAGTTCTATGGACTGGGAGGCAATGGGCAAAGGACTAGCTGGTGTCGGCGGAATACTGCTTGAGATTGCCACATTTCTGGCAATTGCTAAATACGGAAAAACTAGCATATCGTCAGCTACTGGAATTCTTATTTTGTCTGAAGCGTTACTGGTTATGCACGACGCATGTACAAAGTTCGCACAGATGGAATGGCAAGAGCTAGGAAAAGGTTTAACTGCTATAGGTGGACTCTTATCAGAGTTGATGGTATTTTCACTTGTTGCTGGAAAGTCTAAGCATATTTTGTCATCAGGTGTGTCTATGCTCGCAGTAGCAGGGGCACTACAGATGCTGATTAAACCAATGGCAGCATTTGCACAATTTTCTTGGACTGGCATTGGCAAAAGCTTGATTGTAGTTGGGGGAGCATTAGGCGAGTTCGCAATAGGACTTAAGCTTATGAATGGTTCGATTGGCGGCGCAGCAGCATTAACTATTGCAGCAGCTGCTATGGGATTATTTGTGCCGATATTAAAGACCTTTGGCTCAATGAGCATTAAATCAATTGGCAAATCACTGATAATGCTAGGTGGTGCTTTAGGTGTCATTGGCGGTGCTGCATTCTTATTACAGCCAGCTATTCCTGCTCTCATGGCTTTCAGCGGAGCATTGTCCATGGTTATGCTTAGTGCAACAGCTTTATTAACAGCATTGACAGCTGTCAATTTAGCTGGAGCTCTTAATGCACTTGCCGCGCCACTTCATGCACTCAATGCCGAAGTTATATTACAAACTCTGCGAGGTATTGTTGGACTTATTCCTGACCTCATTGTGGGCTTCATTAAAGCAATCGGCGACGGTATTGTCGCTATATTAGATACAATAAGCAGGTCTGCATCTTCGTTAGGTGAAGCTATCAAAGTTGTAATCTTGACATTGTGTGATGTAATTCAGTCAACAGTTCCGGAGATTGCTGATACAGTTCTTGAATTTATAGCAACAATACTAGATAAACTTCATGCATATACACCTCGCATCATAGATGGACTTGTACAGTTTCTTGTTGATATTATGGACGGTCTAGCACGAAACATGGGACCGTTGGTTGAATCAGCAATGAATCTGTTCGCATCGTTCTTCTCCAGCATCACGAATGCACTATCCGGCTTTGAACCGGATGTATTGCTGAAAGGTCTTGCTGGTATGGGTATTCTGACAGCACTATCCGTAGCATTAGCTCATCTGGCACCAATAATACCAAAGGCTATGGTTGGTGTAGCCGGAATGGGCGTTATATTAGCTGAAATAACAGCTATATTGGCGGCGGCAGGTGGAATTCAACAAATTCCGGGGTTGTCATGGCTTATCAATGAAGGCGGAAATCTGCTAGAAAGTCTTGGCGTATCTCTTGGACGTTTTGTTGGCGGTTTAATTGGTGGTGTGGCTATTGGTGCTACGAATCAATTACCAGTCCTTGCACAGAATCTGTCAATGTTTATGGAAGCAATGGAACCTTTCATTGCTAACGCTAAGAATATTGATGCTGGCTCTATGGATGGAATCGGTACATTAGCGGGGGCAATTCTAAAGATAACAGCCGCAGATGTATTGTCAGGCATATCTTCATGGATTAAGGGCAGTTCTTCAATGGCTACCTTTACTTCTGAATTAGTCGTATTCGGCAGGGGTCTTAAGGATTTCGCTGACACTTTAGTTGGTGTCGATACCAATACACTAACTACTGCATCGGAAGCGGGTAAGGCTTTAGCTGAAATGGCCAAAGCAATTCCTAATTCTGGTGGTTTAGCAGGACTTTTCGCCGGTAATAATGACATTGACAAGTTTGGTGAAAATCTAGTTTCGTTCGGTAAAAGCATCTCTGATTTCGCAAATGCATCGTCCAATGTTAAGGCAGATAGTGTGTCCAATGTGACCACAGCCATCAAGGACGTTACAGATGCGATATCTAAAATCCCGAATGCAACCAAATACACTAAAAACACCTTAACCAATTTTGGTCGAGATCTTGTCGGGTTCGGTGAGCATTTAAGCAATTTCGTGTCAAAAACTTCAGGCATTGACTCTGACGCTTTTGGCAGCATCACTGAACAAATTCAAAATGTAATGTCTCTTGCAACAGATATGCAGGAAAATCTGTCAAAAATAAACATTCCTGATACGGTTAAGCTGTTTACGATTGACCAAAACAGTATCAACAATGAGTTTCGTGCTACTGCTGACAGTATGATGAAAGCATTCTCAAACCAGATCAAGTACAACCATCAATTAGCTACCAACGCTGTCCGATACGTTGTGGATCAATGTATTTCTGAGAATCGAAATGCCGCTAGTAAGTTTGAGGGACTTGGACGAGATACTGGACAAGGCTTCATAAATGGTCTTAAGTCTAAGCTAACAGAGGCTTCTAATGCAGGCTATGAATTAGGACGTGTGTCTCTAACGTCTGCCAAAAAAGCATTGGATAGCCATTCTCCATCTAGGGAGTTTATTCATTTAGGTCACAATGTCGGAGATGGTTTCGTCATTGGACTTAATGACAGTGTGGTTCCTGCAGCAAAAAGTACGTCACAGCTTATCGGAACAGTCTTGAAGGTAAGTTCAAAAGGTATCAAACAGTTCAAAGAATGGGTCGATGAGAAAAAGTACTATGGCGAATTAAGTCTCAAAGAAGAGCTGACTGGCTGGGAACAGTTGCAGAAGAAGTATAAGAACGGTAGCAAAGAACGAAAAGAAATTGACCGAGAAGTTTATCGTCTGCAGAAAGATCTAGTCAATAAGACTTATCAGAATTCTATGGATTGGATCGAAAACGAAAAGTATTACAAGCGTTTAAGCTTGGAACAAGAACTTGCGGCATACGAACGTGTACAGTCTCGATATTTGGCTGGCTCTGAAGAACGTAAGAAAGCAGATCGTGAAGTATTTCGACTGCGAAATGAACTTATGCAAGAGTCTTACCAGAAGTCCATGGATTGGATTGAAAATGAGAAGTACTACGATCGCCTTGGCGCCCTTGATGAGCTTGCCGCATACAAACGTGTACAGGCTCGTTACAAAGTAGGTACCGAAGAACGCAAAAAAGCAGATCGTGAAATTTACAGAATCGAGAAAGAGATCTATGATGCACAGCGTCAGTACGATCAAGATGTACAACGGCTTAACGAGGAGACAGCTAACAAGCGTCTGCAAGCTGAGCAAGAGTACGCTGACAAGGTTCGTGAAATTAACGATCAAATGCAACGAGATATTGAAGCAGCTAACCGCAGATACGAGGATGCTTTGAAGTCTCGTTCTGATAGTCTTTACGGTTCGTGGGGATTGTTCGATAAGGTTGAAGAGAAAGACCCTGTCGATGGCAAAGAGCTTATCTCAAATCTGGAGTCGCAAGTGAAAGAATTCGCGAACTGGGAATACAAACTTCGTGATCTGGAATCTCGAGGAGTTGACAAAGACCTCATTGACGAATTGTCAAAGATGGGTCCGTCAGCAAAGGCCCAGATTGACGCGTTGAATTCCTTAACCGATTCTGAACTTGAGAAATACACATCTTTGTGGAAGTTGAAGCACGCTCAAGCTAGAGAACAGTCGTTGAAAGAACTAGAACAAATGCGAGCAGATACCGATAAAGAAATCGCCGGCATTAAAGAAGATACAAACAGACGGTTGGATGAATGTCGTGAAGTCTGGGCTGACAAGATGGCTGAAATCAATGCTACCGCCGACCAAGAACTCAACAGACTTCAAAATGAATTCAAGAAAACAGTCGGTTTAATTCGGAAGAACACTGAGTATGATCTTGGCTCTATGGCATCTACATCACAACGTTTGTTGAGAGAGGCCGGGTGGGATGAAACTGGAAATCAAATCGTAAACGGATTGAACAAGGGCGTCATCGAAATGAAGCCAACGTTCTTGCAAATTCTTGGTTCAATGGCTCAAGAAGGAGTGTCTGTCGTACGTAAGAAACTAGGTATTCATTCTCCATCTACAGTGTTCAACGAAATCGGTACATTTGCTGGTGCTGGTTTCATAAACGGCATCAAATCGTGTATCTCCAAAGTTGGACAGACTTCTAACGAGTTAGGAGCCACCAGTATGATGTTCTTACAGGAATCACTAAATGCGATTTCCGACCTATCAGACGATACTGTGTTCCAACCAGTGATTCGACCGATATTTGATATGACAAATGTCAATGAAGGCGTTAATTCAATGCAATCAACATTTGATAGTGCTATACAGGCTAGTGCATCAATGACTACTATGAACAACGATAGATCTGCGGCTAGCAATATTTCAGTCAATGTTGACAATCATGATATTGTTGACGAACTACATCTCTTACATTCGGGCATCGACGAACTCGGTGCAAAGATGCAACAGATGCGTGTTATCATGGATACTGGTGTATTAGTCGGTGCTTTGTCAGCTCCAATGGACAGCGAACTCGGTCACAGACTATCATTGAAAGAGAGAGGGGTGTACTAATGTATCATTCCATAACCTTTGGCGATAAAAACACGTGGACTGATTGGCATTTAATCCCTGCCTCAAGGCCAGTGTTTAATCCGCCAGAAGTAAAACGTGTGGAATTGGATATTCCGGGAGGTGACGGTGTTATTGATTTAACATCATCCCTTACCGGTTATCCGGTATATAAGAATAGGACAGGAACTTTCGAGTTCTATGTCATGAATGGTTACGGCAATTGGGCCCAACGATATTCCGAAATCATGAATTATTTACACGGACGGCGAATGCGTGCAATTCTTGAGGATGATAAGCACTATTTCTATGATGGCCGATATACAGTAGACAATTGGGCCCCGGAAAAAGATCGATCTAAAATCGTTATCGGGTATAATGTCAATCCGTACAAATGGAGCATTGAGTCGTCTATAGGCAACTGGCTTTGGGACCCATTCTCTTTTGTAGATGGCACGATTAGAACTTCACTGTTCAAGAACATATCTGCTGATACCACTAAAACCGAGCACAAATTTAATCAAAAATCGTTGAGTAATGCTCCGACTTCACCGGTATTCTCAGTAACTTCCTCCGACGGTAGAGGTGTGCATATGCAATTCGTTAATCCTAATCTGGGTATTGATGAAACGAAATTGCTGCCGGATGGGAATTCATATTTTCCGGAATTTGTCCTCTATGGTGAGTTACCCATTTCCATATTTCTATGGTGCGATACTGGGACAGGGAGTGTGTCTATTGATTTTAGAGAGGGGCGATTGTAATGTACGCAGTATATGCAGATGATGTTTGCTTCTACAATGATATTGCAGTCGGTGAAGAGTTGTTGGTTAGTCGGCCTAAACTGACGTTGTCTGATAATGCCGCAGGTTCATTTAGCGTTATTCTGCCAGTGACAAATATTTGCTATAAGTCTATCAAACGATTGACAACACGAATCACTGTAAAGAAAAACAACACAATTATATGGATCGGACGTGTATTTTCAGACCAGTACGATTTCATGAACAATCGTGCACTTATTTGTGAAGGCAGTCTGGCATTCTTCAATGATACAATTCAAAGCGCCGCCAAATACGAGAATCGTTCTGTTCGAGATTATATTAATGATTTGTTAACTATACACAATAGCAAAGTTGATGTGTCTCGTCAGTTTGTCCTCGGTATTGTAACCGTAGAAGACAAAGATTTCCCAATGCGAATAACCAATCATGAGCGTACAATAGACTGCTTGTTGCAATTGGTCGAACATTATGGCGGGCATATCAGAGTTCGGTATCAAGACGACAAACTATATTTGGACTATCTTAAAGATTATCCGAATACATCCAAGCAGATTATTCAGTTCGGTAGTAATCTACTCAACTTCTCGAAGAAGCAAGAGATTACAGACTATGCCACTGCTATCAAACCACTTGGCGCTCGTCTTGACAAAAGCCCGATAAAAGAGATCGATGCTTTCACAACTGTCGAGTCCGTAAACAACGGAGATCCTTGGGTTCTATCGCCGGAGGCAATAAAACAGTTTGGTCGAATTGAAGCCGTTGTTGAATGGCCTGACGAGAAAGATCCCGCGAAATTACTCGAGCATGCAAAGAAGTATTTAAGTGACACTCAATTCGATGACCTCGAACTAGAAGTGAGCGCAATGGATTTGCACTATCTTGACCGGTCGATTGAGGCAATAAATTTCCTTGACGAATGTCGAGTTGTATCACGACCACACGGATTGGATAAGGTGTTTCCAGTGTCCGGTATGGAAATCCCGCTAGATATGCCACAGGACACAGTATTCAAAATGGGTAAGTCTGTCCGAACTGAAATTACGTCGTCGACACACAATAACGCCGAATCGCTAAATCATAAGATTGATGGACTACCCAAAGCCAGTAACATTCTCGAATCTGCAAAAGACAATGCGACACAGATCATGCACTTAGCGACCACTGGCTTTATTACGATCACCAAAAACGAGCACGGATCTGATACATTATATATTTCCAATGTTCACGATTATACCAAAGCTACCAAATTGTGGAAATGGAACATGAACGGCCTAGGCTATTCAAAAGACGGTGGACAGACATATGGTTTGGCGATAACCATGGACGGCTCAATAGTTGCTGATTATATTACGTCTGGTGTACTAAATGCTGACGTAATACGTACTGGTGTTATCCGGGATTACAAAGGAAATGTCCGTCTTGATCTGAATACGGGAAGCCTCACCATCAAGAAAGGTTCAATCAACCTCGGAAATGGTGCGTTTACTGTAGATAACGATGGCAACATGTACGCTCGTAATGGCATATTTGCAGGACAATTGCAAGCGGCAACAGGGACGTTTGGGGGGCAGCTACAGGCAGTAACAGGTGATTTTCAAGGAATTGTCAGAGCTTCAGATTTCCAAGACAGAAGCGGACGAAGTATGATGGACGGTTACAAGTTCACATCTGATTACCTTGATATTCGAGGTCTTACTGTAAGAAACAACTATGGACAGGTATCGTTTCAAGTCGATCGTTCTGGTGCAGTTACTATAAACGGCAATATTACTATGGGTCGGGGGAGCGTTATCGATTGGTCTGAGGTGTCGAATCAATATATTGACCAAAATCCGGCATATTCTAAGGCTGAGCAAGCTATATCAGACGCTGATGACGCATGGAGAAAAGCCAGCGACGCTTATGACTTGGCTGAAATGAATACTTTGCCGTCTTATATTGAAAGTACTCGCATAACGAGCACCACAATTGAATCCCCTGAAATCTATGGCGGGTCTTTTTATGGTAATGAGTTTAACATAATCGCCGAAGGCAGAAGCGGAGCTCTGAATCTCTATGGTAGTTATGCGTCAAGGGCTTATCATATGCTTGCTATAGATTATTATGAGGGCACTGCACCTGAAGTAAATATCTATAGTCCTGCTAGTGCTTATATAACTATTGGCGACAGAAGTGGTCTCGTTTCTTTCGAGGGCACAGTCGATTTCAGTGGTGCTACAGTTCGTGGATTAAAATAGTCAGAAACGGAGGTTTTATATATGGCTGACATAAGCAATTATATTAAACAGATTGGCGAGGCTGTATACGGCGAAGAAGTACGTTCATCTATCATGAATTCATTAACGGCAATGAACGCAGAGTCAGAGCAAGCATTAAGTAGCGCTGTGACCGCACAGAATTCAGCGATGGAATCATCTAAACTAGCAAGCCAAAAAGCACAAGAAGTTGCAACTAATCTGGAAGAGGTAAACAAAATCAAAGCTGCTGTTGACAGCACAAAACTTGCAATTGATGATATTAAAACCCAGATTGATAGCATCAACAATGAGTGGACAACGACCAATGAAACTCTAACTGTCAAAATGGGCGAGATTAACACTAAGTTAGATGCAGTTAAGAATTCAGAAGCAACAGCAAAAGCTCATGCTGATGCCGCTAAGGGTTCGGAGACAGCAGTTAAAGCCGATGTTGTGACAGTGCAGAACGTTCTTACACAGGCTGAGAAAGTCCGTGATGATATTAAGGTCAGTGAAAACGTTGTCAACAAAGCGCAAGAGATGCTGTCTAAAGGACCAAAAATTGTAGGCCCAACTTGGCATGTCTATGATTTAGCTCAAAATAAATACATTGACACTCAAGTGGAAGCCACAGGTCCAAAAGGTGACCCCGGTCCAAATGGTCCAAAAGGCGACCCCGGAACTAGCGCGTATGAAGCTGCTAAAGCTGCCGGATTCGTAGGAACAGAACAAGAGTTCAATGAATCACTAACAATCAGCACAAGCAAAATCACAGCACCGTCTAATGCTACAGATGGTCAAGTGTTGACTTATCGTAACAACAAATGGGTCGCTGAAAATATTGCTTCAGACGGCGTTACGTCATTCAATGGACGAACTGGTGAAGTAACACCCCAGAATGGCGATTACACAGCAGAGCAAGTAGGTGCGCGACCGCTTACATGGACACCAACAGCAGTTGATGTCGGAGCTATTCCTATGGTGGAGTTTCCACATGAGGGCGATGTATTGACGTATCGTGGCAATAAATGGACGTCTGAAAAGCCAAAAGAAGCTGGGGTTACGTCATTCAATGGACGAACTGGTGAAGTAACACCCCAGAATGGCGATTACACAGCAGAGCAAGTAGGTGCGATTCCAAAAATTCACGGAACAGCTGGTCAAATTATTGGTTTTACATCAGACAATATCGTTGGCGCAGTCGATGCACCAAAGGGCGGCGGAACTGGCAAGCGACATGTCCGGTTGATAGTAGGTACATCGACTGCAGGATGGACCTTAGACGATGCCGATTATATATGCGATGGTACAAACGACGATGCGGTGATCAATGCAGCGATTCAGGCGCTCCCGTCAAATGGAGGAGAAATTGTCATTTTGGACGGAACATATCATATCAATGCTTTTGTTGCGATCAATAAATCAAATACAAAAATCAGCGGAAACGGCACTTCAACTGTTCTAGAATTAGTTGGCAACACGGAATTTATCATGTCAATAGATGCTGACAGTTGTACAATTTCGGATTTAGTATTTGCTGGCCGTGTTCCAATACCGACGTATAATACTGGAATTATTATCAACAGCGATCACAATATAGTTACACGTATCAATTGTCATCACCTCGCACAAGGTATTCGATGCATAGGACGTAAAAACATCGTTATCAGCAATATTTGCCATAATAACGGAACAGGCATTCGTAGTGAAGCTTATGATAGTTCGTTTTCAGCCAATGTTTGTCACGACAATGATATTGGAATCGACATCTTTGGCACCAACAGCATGTTTTCAGGCAATAACTGTTTTCGTGGTAATGGACTGTCTGGCGATTATACTGATTCACAACATACGATAAAAGCAAACAACAAATCATTGTGTAATTATATTGTAGCTAACATTTGCATGGGAAAACAAACGACAAACGGCGGATCAAAAAATACCTTTACCAATAATAAATACCAATAATAAATACTATACTGAAGAGGCGATAAAATGTATATCAGAACATTAGGCAATACTGTACAACTTTGCCGGTGGCAAGTTGATTACACAATGGCAAATCCTGATGAAACAACAACTTCTGTGACTGAGTATGTGCCAACGGAAGAAGAAGCTAATGAATTAGTATTGACAAATGGTGGTACAAAGTTAGCACTAATTACATCATCCGACGAATGGATTGACGGCATTGAGGTTGAGTCTTATGACGAGGCTGTTTCTATTGCACAAATGGGAAAGACAGCATATGAAAAAAAACTCAAACAAAAAGAATCAATGAAATCTGAAAATCTGCTTAAAGAAAATGAGTATTTAAAGCAACAGATTTTAGATACGCAGTTGGCTTTGACTGAATTATATGAGAGTATAACCGTTAAAACTAACGATACGATGAAAAGAGGTGCTCAATAAATGGAAAAAATTTATGCAAATTTAATCAAGAACGGTTTGAAGACTATCGATGATATTCCTTTGAATCTCAAAGAGGCTGTAGAAAAAGAGCTCATGAACGAGGATGTGGTATTGCTATGAACAACAAAGATTTAATTTTGATGACTGGAGGTGTCATTGGCGGCGTGTTAAGTTCGTTATTTGGCGGTTGGGATGCTATTCTTCAAACATTGTTGATTTTTATGGCTATTGATTATATTACAGGTATAATCGTTGCAGGTGTATTCAAGAATAGCACAAAAACTCCGACCGGTCGACTAGATAGTTATTCCTGTTGGACAGGATTGGCTCGAAAAGGCATGACTCTTGTAATCATACTAGTTGCTACAAGACTTGACCTTATATTTGGCAGTTCTTTTATACGAGACTCTGTATGCACAGCGTATATTGTGAATGAAATCATCAGTATTGTTGAAAATGCAGGTCTTATGAATTTACCGGTTCCCAGTGTTATTAAAGATGCTATTGAAAAACTGCACGACAAGACAAATCATACGGATCAAGGAGCAGACAGTAATGACGATTCAAACCAAAAGATGTGATCCTCGGAACTACAAAGCGTCCAAGCGTTCGCAAACGAAGTATATTGTAATCCATTATACATCGAACAACGGTGATACCGCCAAGAACAATGCTGATTTCTTCGCACGAGAGTGCACCGAAACAAGTGCTCATTACTTTGTTGACGAGCACAATATTTGGGGGAGTGTTCCTGAAGCAGAGATCGCTTGGCATTGCGGCAGCAAGCACGGGTACAAACACCCCGAATGCCGGAACTCCAACAGTATCGGCGTTGAAATTTGTATGAATGATTCTAAAGGAAGACTTCGCCCGAACAGTATTCAAAATGCAGTTGAACTGGTACGTAATCTTATGGATAAGTACAGCATTCCGATTAAGAACGTCGTTCGACATTACGATGTTACCGGAAAATATTGTCCGGGTCCGATGGTCGATTCCACAGAACTTTGGAATCAATTCAAACGACAGCTAACACAAGTCACAGAGGAGGAACCTGAGATGAAACATTACCACTACATTAACGAATTGCCAACGTGGGCACAAGCTACTTTTACACGACTGATGAGAGCTGGAATTGTAGCAAGAGACGAAAAAGGTAAGATCGATGTTGCTGAAAGCAGTATTCAGCCCATGGTCTATATGGACCGTTTGTTCTGTGGTCAGTTAGAAAAAGTACCATCAGTATTCCGAATGATCTCAAATAACGACGACAAAGAAATCGTAAGCCGTATGATGCCAGAAGAACGTTCAAACATCGACTAACATTCAACACATTACAAAAGGAGTTGCTTGATATGGTGAAAACTGTAAAAAATATTGATATGGTTTCAATGATAGAAAGTCTTAAGCCGCTTTTGTCTCGTCGTGACAAGATCGGGTATGTGGCGGCACGAAATTTTCGCGTGCTTAGTACCGCATTGGACGAGTACTTCAAGTTCAAAAACTCATTGATCGAAAAGTATGGAAAAGAAGACACAGATGCTTCTGGTGAACCGACCGGTACAATCTCTATAAGACCGTGTACCGAAGAATTCAAAATGTTTTGCAATGACCTTGCTCCGATCAATGATTGTCAGCAGGGAGTTGATTTGATGACATTGTATTACGAATCTGTAATCGGTGAGCTCAGTGGCGAAGAGATTCTAAGTATCGACTGGATGCTACAAGACGAAACCATATGCGGCGGTTGATGAACCTGTATCAGAAAAAATCCCGGGTTGGTTTTTCTGAAAAACAATTCTGATTGCACGCTTTAATAACATGTCCTATTATGAGAAAACACATATAAAGGAGATTGATTTATTATGTTGAACAAAAACGAACTGTTAGAGGAAGTTATTAATGCACAGTTAACTGAACTGGAGAATCTTCCAACAGGCAGCGACGAACGCAAGAAAGCTATTTCGGAGCTTGCTGAACTATGTCAATTACGTGTGGATTATTATAAAGCTGATGCAGAAGAAGCGAGAGTCAACACTGAGAGTATCAAAACTCTAGTTGAAAACGATCACGAAAAAAGCGATAAAATAATTCAATGGGCAAAGATTGGCGTAGCGGCGGCGGAACTAGCATTACCATTGATGTTCTACGGTGTCTGGATGAATAGAGGCTTCAAGTTTGAAGAAACAGGTGCATTTACATCTACAACGTTCAGAACTTTATTTAGCAAATTTAAACCGATCAAATAAGCGTGTAATCGACAGAAAGGAGCTCGTGCTAATCGCATGGGCTCTTATCTTTTTGCGCATTATCTGCAAAGCCTATTATGAGAGAACCATTCACGTTTTACTTAAGGAGGAAAATATTATGAACAAGTTTGTAGAATCTATTGTAAAAGGTGTTATCGTTGCAGGTATTTCCGGTTGCGCTGCGATTGCTATTAGCGCGGTTGAAAAAATGCAACTTCACCATGGACAGGATAACGAACTGTCAGATAATTCTGATGAGGAAACAGAAACCGTATGGGTCAGATTGAATAACTATGCTGAGAATTTTGAAAAGACAGAGGAGGCTTAACAGCCTCTTCTCTTTTTATCCACGCATTATTTACAAGGCCTATTATGAGAGAACAGACTTAAAAGGTCACCCAACATCTTGGGGTTCTCTTTTATTTTTATCGTCCACCATGTACATCGAAAAGGAGAATAACTATGAAATTACTTGATCTTACCTCGAGCTTCGTAACCGACATCTTGTCCAAGATCATTACAAAAACGTTACATACCAAATTAGGTAAAAACGTTGATATTGACATTAACGACGCTTATGTTTCAATCGAGAACGGAAAACTTGATATTCATTTGGATATTGATGCAAGCATGAACAAAGATGACTTACTTCCGTTGTTGAAAAAGTTTAATATTTTGTAAAGAGGGGCGACATTAATGAATCCCGACAGAATACTGAGTATCTTGGAAGACATGTATTTACAAGAAATGGGGTACATGTCTTACAATTTCTTTACACATAAAGAATTCGAAAAACGCAGTATAGAGCAGTGGTGTATATACACTTTGTACCGCATGCTATTAAATACAATGCAACCAAATGCTGACATTTTTGATTATATTGATGAGTTGACGTTGATTAAAAACAAGGCTCTTGCATTTTCCTCATGCAATGAATACGGGAAAGAGCAATTCTCATCGTTGGCTGAAATGTCAGAAAATTTGATTGATATACTAAATGCTATGACGTAAAGGAGATGTATTAAATGAACGCAAAAGCAATGTTCATGCGTGCTGTTAATTCAACAAAACAGCACAGTCCAGCAATACTAACTGGAATTGGAATGGCTGGTGTAGTTATCACAACAGCTACTGCAATTCGAGCTACACCAAGGGCTCTGAAACTTATTGAAGAGCGAAAACGCGAATTACGAACACACGAACTTGCCACTAAGGAACTTATTGGTACCACATGGAAGTGCTATATTCCAACAGTAATCGCCGGAGCAACAACTATGATGTGCATATTTGGTGCAAACAAAATTACAGCTAAGCGTACTACAGCTTTAGCGGCGGCATATACGCTTTCAGAAACTGCACTAAAAGATTCAAACTCTTTGCTGAAGGCGTACAAAGAGAAAGTCGTAGAAAATTTCGGTGCTGATGCAGAACACAAAATCAAGGAATCAATCGAAAAAGACCAAGTAAAAAACTCAATCAACGAGGTGATTTCAGAGCCAGAAAAGTTGCTTTTTTGTGATGAGAGTGTCGGTCGATATTTTGAATCATCCAAGCATGATATTGAGAAATCAATAGCAGATTTGAACGCTCTCATGATGCGATACATGTCAGTCAGCATGAATGATTGGTATGACTTACTCAACATTGACCACACATCTCTCGGTGATACATTAGGATGGGATATACAAGATGGCCCGTTGGAGGTATATTACGATACTAAACTTTCACCCGATTATAGACCATGCATGGTCATTGTATTCAATCGTAAGCCAACTGATATTCGATAGGAGGGTTAATTATAATGTCAGATTTGAATTATAGGTCAAACTCAGACAAGACTCGTACAGAGACAAAGAAAAAGAAGTTCGAAAGCGTTGTTACTGGAACAGTCAAGAAAGAAGAAGCTCCTGCAGAAAAGAGCTTCTTTAAGACTTTTGTACAAGAAGAACTACCGAACATCGGTCGTTATATAGTCAAGGATCTTCTGATTCCGACATTACTCGATGTCATAGAGGATTCAGTTCATGTAATGTTACGCGGTACATCGTCCAAACGTCGACCATATGGAAGTCGTTCTGTATCATACAGAGAACGAAGCTTGTCTGGCGTGTACCGCAGTGATCGAACGGAACGCCGCCGTGAGCGGTCTGTTCCGAAGGATATTTACGAGTTTGAGAAAGTCCATTTTATGACAAGAGACGATGCCGAAAGAGTATTATCTATCATGCAAGAGAGTCTCGACACTTATGATGTGGTAAGTGTATCTGATTTCTATGATCTAGCAGGTCTTCCTGTATTGTCTAATACAGCTACTTTATACGGTTGGACAAATCTAGACAATGCGACAATTCGCCGTGATCGAGACGGCGACGACTTCATCATCTGTTTACCCCCTGTACGTCCACTATAAACAACCATTATATTTTAAGGAGATTATTACTATGAAATTCAATCAAATCAAATCTTTCGTATCTTCATCTGTAGCTCGCACAAAGTTCACTGTAAAGCAGCATTCGCCAGAAATCACATTGGCTGTGGGTATTGTCGGTGTAATCGGCAGTACTGTTATGGCATGCAAGGCTACGACTAAACTCAGTTCCATTCTTGAACAACACCAACAGAATGTAACAGCTGCTAACAATTTGCTTGCTGAAGGCAATACTGCAGTATATTCTAAAGACGATCGAGACAAGGACCTGTTCATTATGACTGTGCAGACCGGTGCAGAAGTCGTAAAGTTGTATGCACCTGCACTGATTCTTGGCAGTTTGTCTATCATGAGCATTATGACATCACATCGTATTCTGCGTCAACGTACAGCGGCTATGGCTGCAGCATATACAGCTCTTGACAGTGAATTCAAGAAATACAGGAAGAACGTCGTTGAAAAATACGGCGAAGATGCGGATAAGGCACTCAAGTATGGTCTACAAGAAAAGACCATTGCTGAAGAAAATGTTGATCCTGAGACCGGAGAAGTCGTGAAAACTGAGAAAACAGTAAAAACTACTGAAGACGATGTACCTGATATTTTCAGTAGTGATACTGCACGTGGCTATTCAAAAAGCGAAGATTATAACAACCTATTCCTCGACGGCCAACAGAATATTCTGAATGACATGCTTTCTTCTCGCGGATATTTGTTTCTGAATGAAGTCTATGAGCGTCTTGGTATGGAGCCAACTCGTAAAGGTCAGGTGTGTGGTTGGTTGTATTCTAAAGATGGCGTAAACGAAAATGGCGACAACTACGTCGATTTCCGCAGACAACCGATCACAGAGTTTAACAAGAACGGTGAGGAAGAGACCGCTTGGATTTTGGATTTTAACTACGATGGTATTATTCTTGACGGTTTCGAAAAGAAAATCATCGGTTAACTGAAACTTGCATTATGGCATCACAGATTCTGGCAAAACCTTATATTTGACCAAGTCTGTGATGCCTCTTATATTTTATAACAGAAAGGTGAGTATATACATTATGAAAACGCTCCTCGTGGTGTTAGTCCTTTTCGGATATATTCCATGTGTACTATTAGGATTAGGATTAGGATTTTGCTTGGCTTTAGCATATGTAAAGCGTGAAAGCGATAGTATTAATGACCATGAACCTATTACAATGTCGTTCGATGAGTTCATGCAATGGCCATGAGCCTATTACGATATCGTTCGATGAGTTCGTTGATTGTAAAAGTCTATAGAACCTATTATATTTGAAAAACAGAAAGGTGAGTATATACATTATGAAAAAGTTCATTATTGGATATATCGCGGGTGTTTTGTCCGGGTGCTTCGCGGCATTGGTATATACAAAGCATAAAAACAACATCGAAAAAGCTAACAATCTTAGCAATACTTTCGATCCTAACGCTGTCACAGAATATTGTGACAATGATGTGACGGCAACTGAAGCTGCATTTTCGGCAAGAAAACATTTTGAATCGGAAGACTTCAAAGAATACGATAATATTCTTAAGAATAATGGATATTCTTCTGTAACGACAGAAGTCCCTGAAGAGTTTTGTGCTGATGAGGAAGAAAAGCGAGTAAACGGAGTCGTCGTTCAGGATATTCCAGAACCTGAAGAACATTTTGACGGGCCTGTTGTAATTTCATTCGACGAATTCATGGATCTGATTGAGCAGAATGATTACTCGCGTGGTGACTTGTCGTGGTATCCGAACCCGGGTATTCTCACTGATGACCATAATGACCCTGTAGAAGATCCGGAGGGCACAGTCGGTGAAATTGTATCTCATTTCGGAGAAGACGAGGAAGAACCTTGGGCTGTTCATGTACGTAATGATAAATTGCATTCTGTTTACGAAATCATTTGGGATGACCGAGATTATGAGACAGCTAAGCGTATTGACGGTTATGTGTGATTAGCAAAAAGGAGAATGATATTTATGACTAAGGCTTCTAAGGTGCTTTTAGCGGCTTCTCTAATCGGAGTAGCAGTCCATGGTGCTTGTTCCCTT
>RCNI01000106.1_pt1 | contig 54642 bp, 55 predicted proteins | sample 2041151 | NCBI WGS metagenome assembly RCNI01 (sample SAMN09708214, study PRJNA481090) | feces metagenome | isolation source: feces | place: Antarctica: Albino Rookery
ATTATATCTTTACGAATAGTAATTTGATATCCAGGATAAGCATCCATAGGCGCAAAGAAAGCTTCATTTGTTACTGTTAATGTCTTTTGGTCATAAATTGGCTCAATATAGTTGAGTGCTAAATATGGTGTTATTTGCTCTCTAATACTATATTGTATTGGATTTCTATACTTATCATACAGAGGGACTTTTATATTTTTTTGCCAGATATTTGTATTACTAGTAATAGAATTTAAAACCACAGTTTTAAAATCAGAACCATTTTGTAAAATATCTATATTCAAAAAATCAGGTCGAGTTTGATATTTATTATTAAAATCCCTCCAGATTTTAGTTATAGTAATATCTTTTTCAGGAATAGGTTCATAAACCACTTTTATATGGTGATCTGAATTAATATTATTAAATAAATAATTATCTTTAAATGCTTTAATATCTTGAATTACTCCATCTACTATAACTTCTTTCAACATATAACCAGAATTAGGAAAATAATCAATATTTCTGTTTTCACCCTTATTAATGTCATAAATACTAGAAGATATAGTTCCATTTATAGCTTCAGTTGTAATTTTGAACGCAGGATTTACATGAACTGTATTACTATTAAAAGTATAATCATTAATAATAGTATTGGCTGTGTTAGCAGTAGTTGATGTAAAAGCTGTATTTGTTCGAGTGGAAATAATAAGATTATAAGTTTCACCCTCCATAGGCATTAAAGCTAAGAAATCAGGAGTAAAAGTAGCTGTTACTGTTCTACTTTCTGAATTATAATTAATTATACATTCATTAGAATTTAAGGTTTTTCCAGTGCTACTAGTTACAATTGCATTTTGATAATCTAAGCGATAATCTAAGGTATCAATCATTTGAAAGTTTTTATATCTTATATAAGCATCAATTCCTAAATTATGAACTTTCTGAGATACAGTAAATGTTATTGGTTTATTTATTCCTGCTTGTGTTAATGATGCTACTTTTTTTAGGATTTTCAGGCTCAGTTAAAGTTAAAGGAGCAGTATCAAAAGTAAACCATAATGCACCTTGCCCTGTAATAGTTCTAAACCCAATATCTCCTGAATAATCGAAAGATACCGCATTTGCTGGAAAATTAGGATGCCCTAGTTGATCAACAAAGCCATCATTACTTACTGCATGAAAATATTCTATTCCATTTATTGTTTCACTAATAATATTAGTATTAACTGAAGATCCTTGACGAGGAAGTGTATATGCTTTACTAATATGAGTTAAGGGAGCAATTGTTTCTGGCCAAGCGGGTTCGTTTGGATATTGAACATAATTTAGAGAACCAAAAGTAATATATGCTCCTTTTATATTAATTTCATTTGAAGGTTTTCCTCTTTCAAAAAAACTTATATGATAATCACATGATTCAATATTAATCTGCGTAATACCGCCATAAATTTCAGTTTTAAATAAAAATTTAGTATAAGGCTCAATTGAATCTTCATACATAGGGCTATTTTTATATTTAATATTTGATATTTGTAGTTTCAACCCTACTTCTTTATTATTAAAAGAACCTACATAATCATAAAATACTTCTAATATATCAGAATCAGTTGGAGGCGTTTGAAAAAATACTTCTTTTGTATTACCATATCCTTCTATATGCTTATGATTAACAATTATAGGCGTTGGCCCTGCTAATTTATTTACTGAAATATTACTTGATATCTTGTTATTAAAAATTAATGTATTCCTGTGAATTAAACTGTTTGAATCAATCTCTTCAATGGGTATTGCACTAAGTAAATCTGTTGAATAGCAGATTAGCATTGTTATGGAAAATAATATTGCAGCAATTTTTGTTATTATTTTTTTTGTTCTCATCTTCTTTCTCCTTTTCTATTTTATTTTTTTAACAAAAAATAAATGTGTTTATTTAACTATTGTTTTTTAATTTGTTATACGAATTAAAAAAACAATTTATACCACCTGTAAACTACTAACTAGCTTTAAAAAAGGAAATTTTTTGTAATAAAGTATCAAAAAAGAGGTTTTTACACACGAATATTTTGTTGTTAAAATAAAAATAATTATAACATTTTTAAGCATAAAAGTAAATAGTTTTATGATATTTTAAAAAAAGATCTAATTTTTTAGTTTTTCATATCTACTTATTTGCAAAGATAATATATATCGTGATATAATTAAATACATAACAAAACAGATATAAGGAGGAGTCAAAAACATGTCTAAGCTTATTATAAGTTTACTTGTTTTTTTGCTTTCTTTTGGTTCTTTTTATTGCGAAACAACTGATTATGAGTACACATTATTCTCTATGGGAGATACTTTTACAGACCCTAATCTTTTGGACCAAGAAGAATTAATAGGACAAATAGCAAGTGATTATTTTGCTTTAAAAGAAAAAAATGACGATGTTGTTGGCTGGATAAATGTTCCAAATGTCTGCTATTATCCTGTAATGTATACAGGAGACCAATATTATTTAAGAAGAGATGTTAATGGAAATTATAGCTATGCAGGAACACTGTTTATGAATAAGCATAATAAGGGTTCTTTCAAAGACTCAGCTTTGATTTACGGCCATCACATGAGAAACGGTCTTATGTTTGGTTCTTTACCTCAATATGAACATGAAGCATTCTTTCAAAATAATGAATGCATAGAAGTTTTTGATGGGGAGAACTTGTATTATTACAAACCCTATACAACTTTATTTGTTCAGGATGGAAAAGAATTCATTACACAGACTGGTTGGGTAAATGATGATGAACGAGCTGCATACTTTGAATCTTTATATAAACGGTCAATTGTTAAAATGGAAGAAGGTTTAGAACCTGATTTCTATCAACCTATGTTATTCTTACAGACTTGTGAGTATAACTTCTATAATAGCAGAGAAGTTGTAGGATGTTATTTAGTCAAGACAGTTCCATATAACAAATAAATTAAGAAAGGAAAACATTATGACTTTTAATATTTTTCAAATCATTTTAGGCGTTGTCCTAATTATCATAGCATTTAAATTATTTAAAAAAATCACAAAGATGGTTTTCTTTATTTTAATGCTGGCTGGTGTTTACAGTTTTTCTCATGGATTAATTGATGTGGGAACTGTTTTAAACTGGTGGAGTAATTTGTTTTAATTAAGGAGGATTTTTTATATAATGAATTATAAAAGTTTTTTTAAGCATTTAGGTAATGCAATTACAAATATTCTAGTTGTTATCTCGTTGGCTGTTCTGGCGTTATCTTTGTTTACAGCATATCAATTTAGAGAAAATCCAGAAGAAGCTTACCTCTTCGGATATAAGCCTGTTCTGGTTCTTACAGGATCTATGGAGCCCACCATGAAAGTTAACGGTGTAGCTATTGTAAAAAAAGCAACATTTGATGAAGTTAAAGAAGATGATATTCTGATGTATCAGATTGGTGATAAGATGATTACTCACAGAATTATAGAAAAGACTGATAAGGGAATTGTTACTAAGGGAGATAACAACAATTCAGAAGATGCTTACGTTCTTACTGATGAAAACGTAAAAGCTAAGGTTGTTGCTATTTGGAACTGGACTCATGTTCCTTTGGACGATATATTCCCTGAAGGTTTCGGTAATGAAGTAAATAAAAGGGGTATTATTAAATGGGTTGGCTTCCCAATTTTTGTCATCATAGTTCTTAAACTGTTGTCTTTTGTAATCAAGAAGGTTAATAAGATGGACTTTGGTGAAGATAAAAAAGAATCAATAGAAGTAAAGGAGATTACGCCAAATGAAGAAAAAAATGACTAAAATACTGATTGTTACAATTGTTGGTATCTTTATTTTTACAGCTGTTGCTCCTTTAATTTTTTCCATTATGCACCCTTAAAAGAAAGGAGATCTTTATTTTGAAAATAAAAGACTATAAATTAATAGACTTGTATCGCAGATTAAGTAATTTCATTATTTCTACTTATCCTGATGCTTTAATCATTGAAAATGAAAATAATGTTGTTATTACTTATCCTGGAGAACTCGGAAGAATTGTTATTTTCCAAAATGAAGAGCAGAAATTTTTATTAGTAAAAGTTCTATTAGAAATAGGACAAAAAATTACAAACCAAAATAGCAAGACATTTTATCTATCCTCTATTGATGAGTTGAACTGTTTAAAGACAGGTGTCCAGGTAGTAATGGAGATGAAAAACTCCAATTTTTCTGAAAGTAAAGTTGCTACAACAGCAAGAACTGGCCAGGGATACCTGTTAGATACAGATAAAAATCTTGTAGGAGTTGTGGATCTTGACTTAATTCCAACGAACGCATTTGTTAGAGATGTTGATATTGAAAATAAACAGACGGAAATTATGGAAGAAGCTCCTCCTAAGGAAAAAACAATTTATAAATTTTTCAGAAGATAATCCTCTTTACCGAGGATTATTTTTCTTTACAATTTAGCACATATATGCTATAATAGATATAAGAAAGGAGGCTTTACCATGGATCAGAAAGAAATTAATTCCAAGTTTTTCGAAAATGAAAAGCTTATTTACTTCGTTATTGAGAATTTTATTCAGAATAAAGATTCTTTAAACATCCTTTGTTCGAAAGAGGATCTTTATCAAGTAGGTGCCATTGGATTGGTTCAGGCTATCAAGAGTTACGATGAATCCAGAGGAGCCTTCTCAACTTACGCAATCAATATTATTAGAAATAAAATTCTAAATACTATTCGAGATAATAAAGATATTGCGGCCGATACGTACATCAGCTTTGATGATAAAGATAGTTTTGTTGAAAACAACCCTTCTTTAAAGTACAATAATTATAAAAAAGTTGATGATGAGCTCTTTAAAGAAGAACAAAAAGAAATTCTTTATAAAATTGCCAGAGGTTATACAGGAGTAGCAAAAAAAGGTGTAATTGCTATTCATCTCATGACTTCTGGTTATTCTTCACGAGCTGTTGCAGCAATGTTTAATACTGATGTAAAAAATCTATCTTCCTGGATTTCGAGAGCTAGAAGTAAATTAAAAAACGAAAAGGTTTTATTGGCCTTTTTATCAAAAGAAAGTGAGGAGATTTAATGAGTAAAAGTAAAAAGAAAAAGAAAAATAGACCACAACATACTAAAACAACTGTAAAATCAAGAACAAGTAATGTTAAAGCCTCTACCCAAATGGTCACTAAGCTGGAAAAAATCTCTCAAAATATTGGCGTTCACAACAAATACTCTGAGAGAATTAAGACATCCTATATCTGTCTGTTTATGTATTTCTTTATTTGGAGCCTAGTAATGAAGTTAGTGACTACTGACCCTACTACAAGTATTGGTCTTCTGGCTACTGGTACTATTGCTTGCGGTTTTAATATTGTAAAAGCATGCTTGTCTATCCATGATAATGAAAAAGTAAAACACAATGTTGTGATTATCATTATTCATTCTTTGTGCGCTTTTATTTTCTCAGGTTGGATGTTTGTATAAAGGAGAGATAATATGTTAGGAAGCATAATTCAGGTTGAACCTATTATAAGGGTACTGACTGATGATAATCAGTATCTAGAATTCGAAAGAGCTCTTTATCCAGAAATGCATATCAACGATATTGTTAATGTTTCTGACCATAATATCGTTTTTAACCAGGAAGAAACAGTAAACAGAAAGAAAGCCATCATTGATTTACAAAATAAACTTTTTAAGGGAGGAAATTGAATATATGAAAAAAATGAATAGAATTTTAGCAGGAATCCTTGTACTTTCCTGCTTGTTCGCTTTTACAGGATGCACCAAACCTGTTCAGCCTTCCCCAGGAAACAATGAAAACTATATTTCCCATGATGTAGATGAAAACGGAAACTTTATTCCTAGAGAAACAGTTGATTTAGAGACCTCTAAAGAAGAGTCAAGTGAAGAAACATCTGAAATTGAAACAGAAACTTCTGAATCTACAAAAAATATTATTATTCGGTATATCGATGTAGGTAACGCTGACTGTAATCTGATTCAATTCCCTAATGGAGAAAACATGCTTATTGATGGAGGTAATGTCCCTGATGGAAACGATGTGTGTACATATCTGAGTTCGATTGGCGTTGAACGTCTTGATTATATTGTAGGTACACATCCTCATGAAGATCATATCGGAGGTTTGGTAGATGTTATCAATAATTTTGATATTGGTACAGTTTACATGCCTCGAATTCCTGATAAATATGTTCCCACAACAAAGGTTTATCAAAATCTGCTAACTGCAATCGCCAACAAAAACCTAACTGTAATTTCTCCTAATCCTAGAGATTCTATTTTTGCAGGAGATGCTGAAGTTGTATTTATGAATGATATCAGTGATATCGATTCTTCTAATATAAATGAGTACTCTATTGTATTAAAGGTGGAATATGGTAACAACCGTTTTATTTTCACAGGTGATGCAGAAGCAGTCAATGAGAAAACAATTCTAAACCAATTTAGTAAAAATGAGCTAAAATGTGATATTTTAAAAATTGGTCACCATGGTAGTTCTACAAGCAATACTAAAAATTGGTTAAAAACTCTAAGTCCTAAGTATGCATATATTCCTTGCGGAGCAGATAATAAATATGGTCATCCTCATGATGAAACTGTAAAAGCGCTTAATTCTTTAAATGTTGAATATTACCGTGCTGATCAAAACGGAACAATGATTGTTACAAGTAATGGAAATGATATTTCAATTGAAACCAAGATGACAGGAGATGTTCCTCTTGGAGATAAAGCTTGGAATGAATTATTGATCAAATAATAAAATAAGGCAGGATTTTTTCCTGCCTTATTTTTATAATATTTTTAACAAAAAAGACTTGACAAAAATCAATATATGGTATATTATAAAAATAGAGATAATGATTGTATATTTATTAATAAATAGTGTATAATATAAATACGGTCAAAAATTATAAAAGTAATAATTAAAACACTTATTTAGGAAAGGAGGTTGCTTTAATTGAGCAGCAAGAAGAAAATTTTAGTAGCTTTGATTGTTTCAACACTCATGGCAATGACAGCTTGTAGTAAAACTCCTTTGGAGCTTAGTGAACCTACAAAGACTGTTCCCGATTCCATGATTCAAGATAAAAATGCATACCTGGAAGATGCAGCGTATGTACCAAAAGATACAAACGAAGTTCAAGATACCGAAGAAACTGAGGAAAACAAGGACGTCGAAGAGACAGTGCCTACTGATGAAAAAGAGGAATCTACTCCCGAGGCAACCCCGCCTCCCGAAACAAATCCTAAGGAAGAAGTTAAAAGTGAAAAAACAGATGTAGTTGAAGAAGTAACAGAACCTGTTACGACTCCAGAACCTGTTCCTACAAATGATGCAACAAGCATTCAGACTTCTACTCAGGTTGTATCTGGTATTTTCCACTATGATGAAGCTAAAAAAACTTTAGAAATGGTAAATAATTACCGCCAGCAAAATGGACTTAATGCACTTACCTGGAATGAAGGACTTGCAGAAGCTTCTAAGATTAGAGCTGCAGAAGCCAGTATTTGCTGGTCTCATCAGCGTCCGAATGGACAGGAATGGTATACCGTAAGTGGTTCTGTTAAAGGTGAAAACCTTGCTAAGGGTTACAATACAGCAGAAGGAGTTTTTCAGGCTTGGCTTGATTCTCCTTCTCATAGAGAAAACATCCTTTGGCCTAAGTTTAATAGCGTTTACGTAAGCTATTTTGAAGCTGAAAATGGCTGGTTCTGGTCTATGGAATTTGGATACTAAAAACAATCTAATATACTAAATAATGAAAAGAGAGTACAAAATGTACTCTCTTTTTTCTTGTCTGAAAATATCGTTTGTGTTATAATTAATGTAATCAAAAATATATTGATTTCCCAGAAATAATGAAAGGAGGTTTTTTTGTGGGATTTATTAAGAAAACAAGTAACGAAAAACAATTAAAAAAGTTTGAAATTAATTTAAATAAAACAGCTCTGACAAAAGAGAATTTCCGTCAAATTCAGCTTGCAGCATATTTCCATTATTTAAAGCTAGAATTAGGAGGAGAAGTATTTTCTGAGATTGAAGCTGAAAATAACAGATATTACATTCCTTTTTCTTTTACAATCAATGAAACTGTTGAAATTGTCATGATGCATGGAATGAAAATGCTATATCTTGAATTGGATGAAAACCAATATGTTGAAATTCGTTTCGACACTATTACTATTAGTGGAACAGATGATCTCTATAACGAATGTAAAACACTACTTAAATATGCAGAACAATATGTAATCCCCCCAGATCTTTTCTACCTAGATCTCTCAAAGAATGCAGATTGGCTTTGGAATAAATATCTTACTACTCAATTTGAGAGCTGTATGATGATTGGAAATAAGCTGATAAAGAATGGTTGCTTTATTATTTATCCTCTTGAAGATGATGAAACAGAGATCGTTAATGCAGAAGATTTCAATAAATATAAGAACCAGATTGAATATATAGCCATCAGATCTTTCCTAGATGAAAATAAAACTATTGTTATCGATAATGTTACAAAAGAGATTTTCGCAACAAACTTAGATGAATTGGAAAAAGTCGAATTATCCGAATTTTTCCATTTAGACTAAATTTTTCCTCGAAAAATAAAAAAAATAGATTAAATAAGCTCTATCTTTGGGTAGAGTTTATTTTTTTACATTAAAATAAATAAAAAATCAATGAAAATATTGACTTTTATTAAAATATATGTTAAAATTATTCTATAAAGAATAATAGGCTAAATCTATTCTTTCATAATAACCACAGAAAGGAGGCTGCAGGGAACAAAGTTATCCTTGCCACTAAATAATGAATAAAAATACAGAAGATTTGCTTATGAAAATGCAAGAATTTTATGACTTGAATGGTTCTTATGTACCTTTACAACCGAATAAAATTCATCTTGATGAAGACGAGCAAACTTTAATTAAAGATAATCCGCAGCTCTTCTTTATGGCAAGTCGTTCGAGAGTTATTTTGCATATCTGGATTTGTAAAGGACTCAGAGAAATTTTTGAACTATATGAATATTCAGACGTAGATCTTCCTAATGAAGCATATAGTCTTTTGAGAGATAAATTTAAGACAAAAGCTTTTAATAAGATGAGCTTTATGGAAATTTATTCTATCAATGATTCAAATCTTCTCTCTTATGAAGACTTCGTAAAGATTGAGAAAAAATTCATTCAAGCTTACAATAAGGAGGTTTCTGAGACTCATAAACTTTCAATGATTACTCATATTAACATGAAGCCCAAGACTAAGACTGTCTCTTATGCAAGGGAGCTTGAATCTCTTCTTGAAAATACAAGAAGTAAAAAAATCATCTATCTGAGAGCAAGAGGTAAGACTCTGGATGAAATTGGTGAAGATTTGGCAGTAACCAGAGAAAGAGCTCGCCAAATAGAATTGAAGCCTCGAATCGGAATCGAAAGATGGCTTTTGACCCGTGGCACAGAAATAGCTAAGGATCTTAGCCGCAAAGGTTTAATTTCTAATAAGAAAGCAGAAAAAGAATTTGGAAAAGAGAATTGGGAAATAGTTAAGTATGTTGTTTCTAATTCCAAATTAGAAGATCTAAATTGGAAATATTTTTCTCTTCTTGATTTCATTTATATAAATAATAATAACATTGAGCCTCTTATTAAAGATTTGAAAAAGGACTTTTCTTTTGCAGCAGAAAACCATAATAATATTATTGAAAAGTTCACTGAATACCTTGTATCTCACAGCTTTGAATTCTGGACAAATGATTTTACTGAAAAATACTTTGAATCTTTAGGAATCAACCCTAAGACAGAAATTACTACTGGCAGAGTTACTATTGGTAGTGCTATCAAGTATGCAGCTAAGAAAAGCTTTCCTAACGGAGTTAAGCTTACAAATGCAGATGATATGAAGAAATTAGCTGATGAAGTTAACAAAATCTTTAAGCTAGGTGTTGTTCCTGGACGAGCTTTCTCTACGAGAGTTCAGGAAATTCTTATAATGAGAGATAAGTCCACTTATACAGACTCTTCTTATGTTAATGTGTCTGATAATCTTCTTGTAAAGATTGAAAACTATATCAATTCTATGGATACTCAGCAAGTACCTTATGAAGTTATTTTCAAGAAATTTGAAAAAGAATTAGCATCTGAAAATATTGACAACCATTTCTTTCTTCATGGGATTTTGAGATATTATGCAGAAAACGGAAAGATGGATATTAAATGTTTCCGCTATTATGTAACAAAAAGTCATAATGAATTCTTCGAATCCAAAGAATATTTTAAAATCCTGTATTCTTATTTGAAGGATAAGAAAAAGCCTGTTTCACTTGATCAACTCAGAAAAGATTTCCCATCTTGGAATCCTTTGTACTTTAATTATGCTATGCATTATTATCCTGTAATTGTTCGCTGGACTAAAAATGAACTTTTTAACCTGGACTCATTAGATTTAACTCAGCAAGATAGAGATTCTGTTATTAATGCAGTTACAAAAAACATTGAGAATAAATTAGGATACACAAACAGCTATATCCTGTTCTCTTATATTAAGAAAAACAATCCTGAGTTTATTAGAAAGTTTAATATTCATACAGAAGGTGAAATGTATCATATTATCCAATATATCTGCAATGATATTTTCTTTTGCAGACGACCTCACATTTTAAAGAAATGGGATTCTGATCATTTTACCACCCAAGATTTAATAAGATTAGTCATTAAAGATAACAAACTTATTAACAAGCAGGATATTGTCAGAAAAGTTGAAGTTTTATATGGAAGCAAGAATAGTAGTATCAGACTTGCAGTTCAAAAAGAGATGGAAAACTATATAAAAATTAACAGTGAAGAGTATTTATTAAAGTCAGAATTAAAAATTTCTCATAATACACTTGAAAAAATTGAAGCTGCTTTAACTCCTTACCTGTTAAAAAATGAAGTTATTCTACCAAATAAAATTAAAGATTTTTCAAAATTCCCTAAGATTGGATACGAATGGAATCCCTGGATTCTTATTGAGATTCTGAGGGAATGCGATACAAATTATAAAATTGTTGGAAAAAGAAATCTTCCTTCTCAAAATGTCCTTTCTGTTATAGTAAAGAAAAATAGCAAACTAAACTCTCGTGATGATGTTTTCAGATGGCTTCTGTCAAATGTTTTCGATAAAGAAATTAATATTGCAAATGTTTTTAATTATGCAAAAACTGTTGGTATCTTCCATTCCAATTTAACTTCAGATGATATCAAGGATTTTTGCTGATTGATAGAGAAGGGAGGAAAGGCAATATTGCCTGATTTATGAGAAAAAGACCACCTAGATTAACTTTAAATTTAATAAAATCTGCATATACTCAAAAGGTATATATTGCATTGTTTGAAGATAACAAACCTATTAAGTTTTGGCCTTATAACGAATTAAATGCTATTGGGATTGACATTCTCTCAGAACTATTTAAAGGATTTGATTTGGGCTACGAAATTGAATATCAGTTTCCACAAGAACTGAAAGGAGAAAGACAAATTGTTCCTACTGAAATGGTTTTAGTAGGAGAACCCAATGGTAAAGAAGTAAACATTTTGAATAAAAAGAATGCACTGTCAGAAGATAATTTCTATAAAGCGCCACCAGAAGATAAAGGTATTTTACCTGATCCTAAATTAATGGATTTTTTATCTGATTATGAAAAAATAAAAGGATTATAAAATAATACGCTGTTGTTAAAAATAATGACAGCGTATTTTTTTGTTTTTTCGTATGTATAGTAAAAATATTCAAAAAGTTGCTTTCTGAAAATGTTATGTTATATAATATATTCATAAACAAATAGTAAAGAAAGGAGAACAGAGAAAAGTCTCTTAAATATATTATGAAAAAATTAACAGCAAAAGATATTTTAAAATATCATCTTGTTTTCAGAACTGCTTTTAAAGATATATTACGTTTAGATAAAACTCCTATCTCTCAATTTGAAATTTTAATGATTGTTAACGAATCAAAAGGTTTAAAAGTTGGTGAACTTTCTCAAAAAATGAGTATTACAAGACCTAACTTAACCCCATTAGTTGATAATCTGGAAAAAGAAGGTCTTTTAAAGAGAGTCACAGATAAAAAAGATAAACGTATTACTCGCTTATACCTCACAGAAAAAGGAGAAAAACAAATTGCAGAAAACTTTAAAGTCATAGAAGAACGACTGGATAAGATATCTACTGATTATACAGATGATGAACTTGCAGAACTTAAAGAAAGCTGCGAATCTATTTTAAACATTTTAAACTAATGAAACAGCCCAAATAAAGGGCTGTTTTTTCTTGATTTTTTAGCACTTATGTGCTATAATATTAATAGAAAACAAGATAAGAGGAGGATTTCTAAATGCCTGAGTTAAAATATTTGGTTATGGTTACAACTAATAATAACAATAAATTCTATAAAATGATACCTAAGGGAGACATATTTATCGCAGAGTATGGCCGTCTGGGTGCAAATTCTTTTCAAAGAAAAGAATATCCTATTAACAAGTTTAATTCTGTTTATAACTCTAAAGTAGCAAAAGGTTATGAGGATAAGACAGAACTGATTCAAGAAGCTGTTGAAATCGAAACTTTAGAAGAAACTGAATATAAACCTATTCCTGATAAAATCGTGCAGATGATTGTTGATCGTTTGCAGATTATGGCAAAGCAAACCATTGAAGCAAACTATAAAATCAAATCATCTGTTGTTACTCATGCTATGATTAAGGAAGCTCAGGCATGTTTGAATAAGCTTTCTTCTGTTAAAACAGAGAAAACTTTTAATAATCACTTGCTTGAATTATTTTCTATCCTTCCTCGAAAAATGGGTAATGTAAATGATTATCTAGCCACTTCAGTCAGTGATTTTCCCTCTATTCTTCAAAGAGAACAGGACTTGCTTGATGTTATGGCTGGCCAGGTTCATACAGCTGTAAAGAAAAAAACTCCTGAAAAACATGAATCTTCCAACGATAAAACTATCCTTGAAGCTATGGGACTTGAAATGCGTCCTGTAACCGCAGAGGAAGCTAAACATATTAAAGAAAAGTTAGGCGATATTGCTTCTCGTTATATTAATGCATGGAGAGTTGTCAATAAAGCAACTCAGAAAAATTTCGATGATTACCGACAAGAGGTTGGCACTGAAAAAGAAATTCAGGAACTTTGGCATGGTTCTCGAAACGAAAACTGGTGGAGTATTATCAATCAGGGCCTTATGTTGAGACCTACAAATGCAATTATCAACGGTAAAATGTTTGGCTATGGATTATATTTTGCTAACAAAGCAAATAAGTCTATTGGCTATACTTCCACTTATGGTTCTCGCTGGACTGGTGGTTCTTCTGGAAGTGGTTTCCTCAGTCTTTATGATGTTCTATATGGAGATCCTTATCTTATTGATAAGAATTATTACTCTTACTCAGGATTTAACACCCTGGACTATAACAAGCTGCAAGAGCGTAAACCTGGGGCTAACTGCCTTCATGCTTTAAAAAATGTTACAGGTCTTAGAGAAGATGAAATCATCGTCTACAAAGAACAGCAAGCAACAATTAAATACCTGGTTGAAATTAAAGCCTAATTTAAAAGGTCCCCATTTTGGGGATCTTTTTCTTTACTTTTTAGCATATATGTGCTATAATGATATTATCAAATAAAATAAGAAAAGGAGAAAATTTTATGGCTGATTTAAAAATAATTGCAACACCAGGAGGTAAAGATTTAGCAGAAAGAGTTAACAGCATTCTGCAAGTATGGCATCCTGGTCAAAATTTTATTCTGGAAAGCGAAACTCCCCGATTTTCTTCTGGTGAGTCTAAGGGCGTGTTAAAAGAGACTATCCGCAATAAAGACCTCTACTTTTTTGTAGATGTTACAAATTATTCCACTACTTATGAATTCTATGGAGAACAGAGAAAGATGTCTCCTGATGAACATTATCAGGATTTGAAGAGAATGATTACAGCATGCAGTGGTAAAGCAAAATCGATGACTGTAGTTATGCCTTTTCTCTACGAAGGACGCCAGCATAAAAGAAATACAAGAGAAAGTCTAGATTGTGCAGTAATGCTTCAAGAACTGGAATCTCTTGATGTTGACAATATTTTGACTATTGATGCCCATGATCCCAAGATTTTAAATTCAATTCCGTGTGATGGATTCGAAAATCTGTCTCCTCTTCTGCAATTTTTAGAAACTTTTCTTAAAGAAAACAAGAACCTGGAGATCTCTACTGATAATTTGATTATTATCAGCCCTGATGAAGGTGCTACACGTCGAGCAATTAATCTGGCAACAACAATGAAAGTTGGAATGGGAATGTTTTATAAAGAACGAGATTATTCTCAGGTTGTAGATGGCAGTAACCCTATTATTGCGCATGACTATGTAGGCCCTGATATTAAAGGAAAAACTGCAATCATTATTGATGATATGATTTCTTCTGGAAGTAGTATCCTCGATGTTTGTAAGCAATTAAAGCTTAGAGGTGTTGAAAATATTTTCATATTCTCCACTTTTGGCCTTTTTGTTAAAGGTTTTAAAATTTTTGATGAAGCCTATGAGCAAGGGTTATTCTCCCAAATTTATACAACTAACTGCATCTATCAAAATCCAGAGTTGCTAAGTAAAGAATATTATCGCAGTGTAAATATGGACTATTATTTAGCTGCAATTATTGATACTTTAAACAAAGAGGCATCTATTAGCGAATTAATTAGTCCAAGGAAGAGATGTGAAGAGCTTATTAAGTCGATAAAACTTTAATTTTTTTACTTAGTTTAAATATTTAGTCATTTTTTTTAACATAAAAATGATACTCCCACTTTAAATTGCTTTTGCATATAAGTGGGAGTAATTCACAATCAATATTTTTTTTGATATAATAAAAGTACCTTAGTCATAAATTTTGATAAAAGGATTAATTTAAGGAGGATTTAAAAAATGGTAAATGTTAAGAAAGAGTATGAGGAACTTGTAAAGGTGATTCGTTATCACAATGATCGCTACTACAATCAGGATAATCCTGAAATCAGCGACTACGAATACGACAAGCTCACTCAGAAGCTGAGAAAAATGGAGGCAGAACACCCTGAGCTGGTAACTCCTGATTCTCCCTCTCAGAAGATTACAGGTGATGTAAAGCGTGAGCTAGGCATCCCTGTAAATCATGACGTTCCTATGCTGTCACTGCTTGATGTCTTTGACAAACAGGAAGTCTCTACTTTTGTTGATGGAGTCCTTAAGGATTATCCTGATACAGAGTTTGTTGTTGAACAGAAAATCGATGGATTGTCCCTTTCTCTTCTGTATGAGAATGGTAAGCTGGTTTGCGGCTCTACTCGTGGTGACGGACACATCGGTGAGGATGTTACTCCTAACGCAAAGCAGCTTCACAATGTTCCTGACACGGTTGAGAACATTCCTATGCTTGAAGTCCGTGGAGAGTGCTATATGAGTGAGGCCAGCTTCATTGCCACTAACGAGAAGCAGGAAAAGGCTGATGGAAAGCTGTTTAAGAACGCACGAAACTGTGCGGCTGGTACACTTCGTCAGCTCGATCCGAAGATCGTCAAAGAAAGAGGTCTGGACGTTATTGTTTTTAACCTGCAGGCTGTTAAGGGCAAGGAGTTCGCTACACACTCTGAAGCTTTGGAATACCTGAGAAGTCAGGGGTTCCAGGTCAGTCCGAACTATTTCATCTGCAAGACTGCTGATGAAGTTATGGCAGCCATCAACAAGATTGGAGAAAACCGAAATGGCTTGCTCTACGGCATTGACGGTGCTGTAGTTAAGGTTAATTCCCTTGCAACCCGTGAAGAAATGGGCAATACTGCAAAAGTTCCTCGCTGGGCTGTTGCATACAAATATCCGCCTGAGCAGAAGGAAACCAAGGTACAAGACATTCAGGTTCAGGTAGGTCGCACTGGTCGTCTGACTCCTGTTGCTATCGTGGACACTGTTACTTTGGCAGGAACTTCTGTTTCCCGAGCAACTCTTCACAATCAGGACCAGATTGATCGCTTGGATATCGGCATTGGTGATACCGTTATCATTCAGAAAGCTGGCGATATCATTCCTGAAATCGTTTCTGTTGTCAAGAGCAAGAGACCCGCTGGTGTTGTTAAGTTCCATCTGCCTCATACCTGCCCTGTGTGTGGTGCTGAAGTGGATGAAGATTACAACTGCATCAACATTGATTGCCCTGCGCAGGTTGTCCGCAACCTTCAGTTCTTCGTCTCTAAGGACTGCATGGACATTTCAGGTATGGGGCCCAGTATTGTAACCACTCTGCTGGATGAAGGCTATATCAATCATGTAGCGGACATTTATAAACTCAAAAACCATAAGGAAGAGCTTATCACCAATGGCTGCATCGGCAAGAAGAAGACTATCGAAAATCTTCTTAAGGCTATTGAGGCTTCCAAGTCTCAGGATATCCCTCGTCTGATTAAGGCCCTGGGAGCAAAGAATGTCGGCAAGCATGCTGGTACTATTCTGGCTGAAAAATACGGCTCTATGGATGAAATCATGAAAGCTAAGTACGAAGAGCTGGTAGCCCTCCCTGATATTGGAGAGGTAACTGCTCATGCAATTGTTGATTTCTTCTCCCGCCCCGAAATCCGCAATATTGTTGCTGAGCTGGCGGCAGAAGGTGTCAACATGGAGGCTAAAGACAAGAAGCAGAGTAATATGTTGGAAGGTAAGACATTCGTTATTACTGGCACTCTGCCCTCTATGGAACGCTCTGAGGCTGCTGCTCTCATTGAAAGTAATGGTGGCAAGGTAACAGGCAGCGTATCCAAGAAAACCTCGTATTTGGTCGCAGGAGAGGCCGCAGGCAGTAAACTGACAAAGGCGCAAGATTTGGGTATCACTATCCTTTCTGAAGCCGATCTGAAAGCAATGCTTGCATAAACTCATCAAGGGGGAAGGACATAAAAATTCTTCCTCCTTTTCTTGAAAGGAGAAAATATGAACGAGTTAAATAAAAAAATTAACATAATTGTTAATTTGATGAATGCGAACACCCCTCGTAAAAACTATGCCCCTGCAATTATTGATTTAGGTAAAAGTCTAGAAGAAAGACTCGCAGAAATTCATTATGACCCTACTTCTATCAGGCGTCCTTCTATCCACTTCCATTCTGCTCCTGATAACAGCAGCGGCATGCTGGAAAAGATGAAGGAAATTCAGAATAAGCTCTTTGAGTTTTTGGAAGTTTACAACATTGGATTCATAAGAGACTTTTATGTTTCCAACTATGGAGTTCTGTACTGCAAAATTATTTTGCAATTCAAAAAGAACTTCACAACCAACAAACCTTCTAATGATTACAATTATCAACTTCAAGAAGATCGACTTGTTCGCTATGGCTTTGAGCTGATTGAAGAGCACAAATCCAGTAAACTTTTTGCTTGCACGGAAAATAATATTTCCTTATTCAAAAAGCTTTTAGCTTCTATTGGAGGAGATGGATTGGAGTTCTGTACTGAACATGATGAACAAGACTCTCTAGAAGCTGTAAAGGTTTACTTCAATATTGAAAAACTGATGGAATTCAAAGAAGATTGCCAAAAAATAAGTTTTCCTAAAGAAGAAGTTCTTAACCCCGATGAAATTTCTGAACTGTATGATCGTCTGAAAGATATCAATAAGATTACGATGTATGAATATTCTGAATTGAATACCAGTGAAATTATGAATCTTGCTGGAAACATCGCTCAGATGGCTTTTGCAGGGATTTGTGAACAGCTTAATATCCATACCCCTGAAACCGATAAAATGATTACAGAGTGGAAGAAGAGTCGTCAGGAACAGGAATCTATCAGAAATAAAGAATTGGAGAAAGCAAGTGAAATATCTATTGAAGATTTCTCCCAAAGAGCCTATTCTCTGAAAAAGGATATAGATAAATTCCTGCAAGAAAAATTAAATGCTCATGTTAAGGATTTTGAACTGGCTCCTTATGCTCTTACTGTAAACTGTTCTACACTTATCGGAGACTGGACTCTCGATGAACTTCCTGAAGATCAGTACTTCAAAGATTCCTTCGATATGGTAAGTGATGCAAATCGTGATGAGTACACGTTTATGATGCAGCCTACCCCTAAAAACTTTGAAGCAATCAGACAAATTCTGAAAGAAAAATTCGGAGATGTCGAAGTTGTCGATATCAAAGTTTCCACAAAAAAAAGAGACTATGTTAATGTTTACGATTTATTCATCAATGAGTTTTCTTTCAAGATTTACACATTAACCAATTAAATTTAATGCCTTCAGGTTAATTCCTGGAGGCATTTTTTACTTGAATTACTTTACTGTGTGTGTTATAATAAAGTAAATAATAATGGATAAGGGGAGGATTTTGATGAAGATTTTGGTTGATACCCATACCCATACAATTGCCAGTGGTCATGCTTATAACACAATGGAAGAAATGATTTGCTATGCAAGTAAAAAAGGTATGGAAGTTTTATGTATAACAGAACATGGGCCAGCAATGCCTGGAAGTTGCCACGAATTCTACTTTTCAAATATGCACATCTTGAAAAAAAAGAAAACGCCTATTAAAGTTCTTTTTGGTTGTGAAGCTAATATCATTAACAGTTCAGGAAAGTTAGACCTGTCTGATTTCTCTTGTTCACGACAGGATATCATTATTGCAAGTTTGCATAAAGCAACTTTTACTTCTCTTAACACAAAAGAAAATAATACAAATGCTTTGATTGGGGCTTGCCATAATCCTAATGTTTCTATTTTAGGACATATTGATGATGGAACATTTCCTATTGATTATCGAAAGGTTGTTGAGGTTGCAAAAGCCACGAATACTATTGTAGAACTAAATAACTCTTCTCAGAATCCTGAAGGTTTTAGAATTAATACAAGAGAAAATGCACTGACTGTTTTACAGCTATGTAAAGAATTGGAAGTTCCTATCTGTATGTCCAGTGATGCACATATGAAAGAAGAAATTGGTGACTTCTGTTACATTAAAAAACTTCTAATTGAATCCGATTTTCCTGAAAGCCTGATTATTAATAGCGATAAAGATACTTTTCTTTCGTATCTAAATAAAAAGAAGAAAGGAGTTTAAATATGGGAAAAGATATAACAATTTATCCTTTTGAAAACAGATTACAGATGAGAAAAAATAAACATTTTAAGGTTCTTGATGACCTCTGGAAAGCAAAAGGATTTGATAATCCTGAAAAAACAGGGGCTTTATTTTACCTTATCAAAGAAGCTCACAATAAATATGTTAAAAATAATACGGGAATGCTTTCTCGTAACGACTGGATAAGATATTATTCTAAATCAGGTGTTGAAAGAGATCAGAAGGTAGAAGACAGCAATTCTATCTACAATGATTTCTATAAGCTTAATGTTTATCATGGCCGCTCCAAGAAAGACATGATAGCAATAGCAGAAGAGTTTCTTAAATGCTTTAACGACCTAGGCTATACTGGTCTGTCTGTTAAAGAGCAAGGTGCGCTTAATATTGTGGTTATCAAGATTATTGATGAAACATATGAAGCATACCAGCGCCAAATGAACACTCTTTTAAATTTGCAAAACCAGCATCCAGAGCTAACTTTTGAGTTAGCTGATGGTCTTACTTATGAAAGAAATGCAGTTGATATGTTTGTATACAAAGACAATAATCTGATTTCAGCTTTACAGATTCTTCCTGATAAAGAAGATGAAGATTCAGCAACAAAGGATATTGATGAACAGAAACATTCTTTCTTCGAAGATATTTATGGAATTTCTCCTGTTTCTATAAAAGCAACAATTTCAGGAATTATAATTTCTGAGTAAAATTTGTTGGAAACGAAATAAAGAATATGCTATAATTATATTTGTAAAAATAAAGAAAGGAGGAAAGGCAAAATATTTTATTTTGCTTCAAGCTTATGAATAAATTAAAAAAGCTAATAGTTGTAGTTTTAGCTTTAGTTATGGTTCTTTCTTTTACAGGTTGTGGAGATAGTAATACTGGCCCAGCTATGAATAAAGATGGTTCTATGATGGCTTATACAGAGGACGAAATCCCAGAAGGTTTATTCATCAAAACAGGAGATAAATATTACCCTTTACTGCTAACAGGAACCGCAGAAGAGAATTATCGCTGGTTTACAAAATATGATAATTTAATTCCTGAATATACAAAAGACAGTAAATTTGTATTTTACAGCAACGGAAAAATTCCTGAAGCCTTTACTTTCTGGAAAATGATTGACTTCGGATATACAGTAGGAGTAAGATTTATACAGGATAAAGGAGCATTAACATTCCCTTCTGAAGAAGAATTGTATTGTCCTACTTCACCCATCGGACCTTATGTTTTAGAACATACTTTTAATGGAAGTACAAAAAACGTTAGAATTAAAGAAGTCAATGGTAAAGAATTTAAGGAAACAATGCTTACTACTGATGGCTTTATGAAGGGACTAACTAAAGATGCTATGTATAAGTTCTGGTATTATCAAGGAACAGTTTACAAGTCTGTAAATATTAAAGCTGACACTCATGTTTTTATCGAAGATTATGACATGTCTACTGCATCTTATATAGAATTGAAAGACAAGGTCTTTGAAATTAACTTGCCAGTAGGAATGGAAAATGGATACTATTTTGTTGATGGATTTGGACTGTTTAAATACACAGGAGCAGATGAAAAGGATTTGATTTCAGATGATTTTGTTTCTGATAATCCTGGTGAAATTGCTCCTCCCGATGATTTACCTGTATCTGACGAACCTGCATCTGGAAATGAAACTACTTCTGAGGAAGCCCCTGTTGAAGAAACCCCTGAGGAAACCCCTCCCGAGGATGCTCCTCCTGAAGAATAATTAACTGCGTAAATAATAAAGCAACTGTTGTTAATGACAAACACGACCGCTTTTTTATTTAAGGCGGGTTCTCACTCGTCTATACATACTTATAAATCGTTAACTAAGCAACTCTTAGTTAATATTCCCTCCGCAAAACGGAGGAGACTTTAAAATTTTTCTTGACTTAAAAAGATAACGCTTAATTGCAATTTTTTGTAATTAATGCGTTATTTTTTTATTCTTAAAAACGTTCAAAAGGATAACGTTTTTACTTAAAAATAATTGACTTATAACACTCTGAGTGATATAATATTAATTGTAATGATGTAAAGGACTTCATTAAATTCGAACGAAAGGAGACTTAATATGTGAAATTTATAATCTTAATACTATTGGTTTTAATAGGCATTGTTCTCTATTTTTTATTCAATAACATTATGAAATATTTAGACAAAAATGAAAGAAAAAAAGAAGACCCTATGAGTTTTTACAATACTTATGAGCCTAAGTATACAAATGAAAAAAATGAATATAGAAACCCAATAGAAAATATGCCTTTAAAATCCAGAACTTCAGTGAGAAAGCTTCCTGAATGTTTTAATGTTTTAAATTTTACAGAAGTTCCTACAATGGATGAACTTAAAAAGAGATACAGAACTCTTGCAAAAGAAAATCATCCAGATAGAGGTGGAGATCCTGAAAAATTTGAACAGATTACAAAAGCCTATAAAGAAGCAGAAACTTACATCAAAAGTTAAAAAGGAGGATTTAATATGGCTAGATCTAAAGAAATTTCAAAAGCTGAACCTATTTCAGATATGGAAGCAAAGCGTGAAGCTATTGAAAATTCAATCAATCAAATTGAAAAAAAATACGGTAAGGGTGCTATTACCAAACTGGGAGATAAACCTAGAGCTTACCCCCATATATCAACAGGAATTCTTCCTCTAGATATTGCAATTGGTATCGGTGGTCTTCCTAAGGGCCGAATTATTGAGATTTATGGCCCTGAGTCTGCAGGTAAGACCTTGATTGCCTTACAGACAGTTGCAGAAACTCAGAAGAACGGTGGTTTCTGCGTATATATTGATGCTGAGCATGCACTGAATGTTGATTTTGCTCAGCGAATCGGTGTTAATGTTGATGATCTTTATGTTTGTCAGCCTGATGATGGTGAGGCTGGCCTTGAAATTGCTGAACAGATGATTCGCTCAGGCGGCGTTTCACTGGTTGTCATTGACTCTGTTGCTGCTTTAACTCCACGAGTTGAAATTGATGGAGAAATGACAGATATGCAAGTTGGTGCTCAAGCAAGAATGTTAAGCAAAGGCTTGCGTAAGATGAATGCATTTATTTCTAAAACTGATACAACCGTTATCTTTATTAATCAGTTAAGAGAGAAAATTGGAATTATGTTTGGTAATCCCGAAACGACAACTGGTGGACGTGCATTAAAATTCTATTCATCTGTAAGATTGGATGTTAGAAAAGTTGAAGCTATTAAGCAAGGTAGTGAAATTGTCGGTAATCGTGTAAAAGTTAAAGTTGTAAAGAACAAGATGGCAGCTCCTATGAAAGAATGTTTGTTTGATTTAATGTTCGCTTCTGGCGCATCTAGAACTGGTGCAATTCTTGATTATGGTGTTGAACTTGGCCTTATTGAAAAATCTGGTTCTTGGTTCGCTTATAACGAAGCTAAGATTGGCCAGGGTCGAGAAAATGCTAAAACTTATCTGGATGAAAATCCTGAAATCGCAAGTGAGATTGAGAAGGCTATTCTCGAACATTTTGAAATAGTTGATGATTCCGAAATTGATCAGTCTATTTTAGAAGAAGCTAAACATCCAAGCGCAGATTTCGCTGACGATGAATAATAGCAGAGGCCTGATCTTCAGGCCTCTATTTTTTTAGAAAGGAGTTTCTTTTGAATTTTCAAAAGTTTTAAAATATGAAAAATAAAATTAATGAATTAAAAAAGATTTCATGGGTAAAACCCAAAGAGTTACTTATTAATTGTTCAATGGTAGTTATTTTTGTAACAATTATGACTACTCTTATCTATTGTGAGGATTTGGTAATAACATCAGCGATCTCTATTATCAATAATTTATTTTAAAAGGAGGAAAAATAAATGAATACAATAAAAACTTTATTCTATGATAAGACTGTAAGAACGAAGATTCTTTTTACTCTATGTTTAATCTTCTTGTTCCGAGTTCTTTCATTTATTCCTGTCCCCTTTATTAATCGTGATGTTTTATCCAATGTTTCTAGTCAAGGTATTTTTGGTCTTACAAGTGCCTTTACAGGAGGAGCTCTCCAAAACTTCACTATTATGGCAACAGGTATTTCGGCATATATCTCAGCATCAATTATCATTCAGTTACTAACTTATGCAATTCAAAGCCTCCACGATGTTTCAAAAGCTCCTGGTGGTGATAAAGTCATCAAGAGATATACTATGGTTGCAGGTATTGTTCTTGCTTTCTTTATTTCTTTGGGAACTACAATTCTTATGCAAAAACATTACAGCATTCTAAAAAATGAATCCTGGTATATCTATCTTATGATTGCTATTATTCATTGTGTTGGTACAGGAATTGCTGTTTGGATTGGAGAAACTATTACTGAAAAAGGATTTGGTAATGGTGTGTCTTTGTTAATTTTTATTAACATTGTTTCTAGTGTTCCTAATATGATTTCCAGCACTATTGGATTAACTAAAACAGGAGCTTTAACATGGTATTGGATTCTTGTTTGCTTAGTATTAATGGTTGCAGTTCTTATTTCAATTGTTATCTCTGAATCCAGCGCAAGAAAGATTCCTATTCAGTATTCAAAAGCAACTGCTCGAGGAGCAACAAACTTCGGAAAAGCACAAAGCTATTTTCCTATTAAGCTAAATTTAACAGGAGTCATGCCTATTATCTTTGCAGCAACAATTTTACAGGTCGTAGGAATGATTGGACAGTATACGCATGGAGTTATAGCTGACTTTATTAATAAATATCTTACAACAGGTTCTATTCTTTATACAGTAATTATGTCTATACTGATTTTCTTCTTCTCTTACTTTTATTCTGCTTTAATTTTTAACCCACGAGAGATTGCAGATAATATTCAGAGTAATGGTGGATGTATTCCTGGAATTAGACCTGGAAAGCCTACAAGTGATTATATTGAAGCCATTAATAAGAATTTAACATTCCTAGGTGCAGCATACTTAGCTATTATTGCTTTGGTTCCTTCTTTGATTTTCTCTATTGCAGGTTTTAATGGTTTAGCTACAACTTCAATGATGATTTTAGTTGGAGTTTCTCTTGAAACATGTCAAAAGATTAGAACCGAAACAAAATCAAGAACATATCATACTTTTTAAGGAGGGATCTTATGCCAAGAAATAAATCCCTTCTTGATAAAGATTTTGTGGCACATGAAGAAATTGTTAAATTCCCTAATAATGAGTTTTCTCCAAACAGAATCAGATTGATTAGACTTGTTAATAATATGGATATTTCAGAACTTTCTAATAAATTAAATATTTCTGCTTCTACATTACAAATGATAGAAATGCAGCAAAGACCATTATCCACAAAAGTATTATTAAATGTCTCTAAGCTGTTTGGAATTTCAACTGATTATATTCTTTATCAATCTTCTTCTATCGATCATGAAGATAATAATCAAGAATTGAAAACAAATATAAAAGAACTTAAAAAATTTTTTGAAAGGAAGTAACTAAATGTTAAAGTGTAAAGAAATTAAAGGAACGGTTGAAAATCCTGATATTGATGATGCTATTAATAACTTTTTCAATAACTGCACAGAAGAAACAGAAATATTAAATCTAATGTACTCAACTACGGCTATCCCTTATAAAAGTAATGGAAGTGTTGTTTATAAGAATGTTAGTTCAGTACTTATCTTTTACTCAGAAAATGATGACTAAGGAGGAAAAATTATGGATGCTCTTGTAAGAACTGAAAATATTGACCGAATTGTAATGATGGCATACTACTGGCTATCTGAGGATAACTATAATTGTGCCTGCAACCTGCATTCGTTACTGAGCAAGTTAAAGCTCAATTCTCAGGAAAAGAAAAAAGTTGAAGACCTTGGATCTGATATTAAGAATATGGCTACGAGTAAGAAAGTTGAGCTGTCTCTTATTGAACTGATTGACTTCCCTGAAAATATTAAAAAGATGGGAGAAGATATGAAACTTCTTCATGTTGCTGTTTTAAGTATTATGAATTTGTTTAATGTTGGTAATTTTGAATTGGGATATACTTTCCTGATGGAAATGGCTGACGGTTGGACTGAGCTCTATACTTCTATTCTTCCAATGATCAAGGAAAGTCCTTTTAAAGATCAGCTTGTTGAGTGGGCTCTAACTCATTTTCTTTTTGCAAAGGATATTGCAGGTAATGCGCCTCTCTCTATTGGCAACTATGTGGTAGTCAAGAAATCTTGACTTTGTAGCCTATATGTGCTATAATATTATAAATAAAAAGTATCTATAGAAAGGAGAATGAGGGATTTTATCCCGTAAATATGATTAATTTTACTAACTATAAGTTGAAAAATGATAAAGTAGATTCCTCAATGAATCTTGTAGATAGATTATTAATTGTAAGAGGATTAGTCCCCTCACAATTAAAAACCAATCTTTTGAAATTCCATGATCCATATCTTATTAAAGATATGGATATTGCAGTAAAAAGAATTATTAAGGCAATTAAGAACAAAGAAAAAGTAATTATCTACGGTGACTATGACTGTGATGGTATGAGTTCTACTGTTTCTCTGAAAAAAGGATTAGAAGATTTAGGTTTAACGGTCTCTTACTATATCCCTCGTCGTCTGGTTGATGGCTATGGTATGAATCTTGATAGTGTTTATGATATTATTGATGAAGATTATACCCTGGTTATTACTGTTGACTGCGGGATTACTTCGTTTACTGAAATTCAAACTTTCAGAGACAATTACGTTGATGTTATTATTACTGACCATCATGAATGTAAGGATGGACAGCTTCCTAATGCTAATGCTGTTTTGGATAACAAACGTCCCGATAGTGAATATCCTTTTGATGGACTGTGTGGTGCAGGAATGGTTTTTAAGCTATTAACTGCTCTGTATGAGTTTATGGGTCGAAAGGGAGAGGAAGAGAAATTCCTTAAATATACAGTTATAGGTACAGTAGCAGATGTTATGCCTCTGCTTGATGAAAACAGACTTATTGTAGAAAAGGGGTTGGAACAACTCCGAAATTCAACTGAACCTTTCGTTTTAAACCTGCTTGCTGCTACAGGTAAATTGGAAGAAAAAGAAAATCTTACAGCTCAGGATATTGCTTTTTATGTTGGCCCTCTGCTTAATGCATCCAGCCGTATTGGCGATATTAAATATGCGATGAACTTACTGCTTTCAACAGATGAAACAGAATCTGTTGCTTGTGCTCAACAAATGAAGTCCTTTAATGAGCAGCGAAAAGAAATCGAAAAGAATATCACTGATGAGGCTTATCAGCAGATTATTAACAATTATAATTTCTCGACATTTGCACCTATTGTTGTTTATGGAGAAAACTGGCATCGAGGAGTTATTGGTATTGTCGCTTCCCGTATTGTTGATAAATTCCATCGCCCTGCAATTATCTTGTCTAAAAAAACAGGTGAAACAAGTTATCATGGTTCCTGCCGTTCTTATGCAGATATTAACATGCTTGAAATTTTAAATTACGCAAAAAACTATATTAAGACTTTTGGTGGACATAAGAGTGCTGCTGGTTTAAGTGTAGAAGAAGTTGATTTAGAAAACTTTAAGAAAAAGATTACAGAATATGGCATCTGCAATTTTTCTTCTGAACCTGAAAGATTCCTTCCTGTAAAAGAAATTGATTTGGAAATCAAGCCTGAAGAATTGACAATGGAAAACTATGAAAAACTTCAAACGCTTGAACCTTTCGGTCATGCAAACGAAGAACCTCTGTTTATCTGCCGAAACCTAAAAACCAATGTTATTAAAAGAATAGGACAAAAGGAAGGAGCAGAAAATGCTCACTTAAAAATTTCTTTCTCTATGCCCAATGATAAACTTAAGACTATTGATGGTGTAGCTTTCTTCCAAGGAGATTATGCAGATATTTTACCTTCTGGAAAAAATGTTGATGTAGTATTTAAACTTAGTAAAAATACTTGGCAAGGTAAGACTTCATTACAACTTCTTATTGATGGAATTATTTATATGCCTACTGTTGAGAATGGTACTTCTATTGAAGAAGATGAACTTTATCGACAAGAAGTAGTAGATATTCCAGATATTGCAGAAGAGTATGGAGTTTCCACAGATAAACTTCTCCCTTCAAAAGATGAATATGTAGATACATTTAAGGCGCTAAAAACGTTAATTTCAGAGCCAAATAATAGTATTATTATTACGCATTTGCATTATTTAACCTCTATTCTTTCTACGAGAACAAATAGAGAATTAACTCCGTTTAAAGTAGCAAGAATTCTGGATGTCTTAAAAGATTCTAATAATATCACTTATAAGAATCTTATGTTTGATGAGATCTTGATTACAGTGCCAGATGGCTCTGCTCCAAGAATCAGACTGACCCAAACGCAGGCATTTAAAAAGATTCATGGGATTTAAGGGAGGATGTTGTATGGACGATAAAATCAGAGTATTTGTAGATGAAGAATCAATTTTAAATAACTTTAAAGTAAAGAGCGTTAATAGCGTTTTTATTAATGCTCTTAACTTTATGTATTCAAATTGGCCAGAGCTAATTGAAATTAATATATATAATCATGAAAATAAAGAATATCCATTTCCAGTAACTTTTTTAAACAAAGAAGATCTTCCTTCTGAAATCACTAAATCATATTTACTTATAAGCAATAATTTCAGTGATTTGATTTCGTGGGAAAGATTGTATGGAAAAAGCATTGCTTATGATATTGTGCAACCGCCTAAGGAGCATTGGACAGGTTTCAGAATGACAAGTGAAATGAGTGAAGATAACTTTATTCAAGTTTTCAGAAAAACAATGCATTTATATTCTTAAGAAAAAGAACACACTTGATTTTTAGGTGTGTTCTTTTTTGTTTGAATAAAAGGTTTCTTTTTGATATAATAAAAATATCCACAGTATTTTTTTCGTGAGAAAAGGAGGATGTCGTAATGACAAAAAAACAATTAAAAATGGTGGAAGATTTAGTTAGCAAGTACAAGAATAAGATGATTGAATTTGCCGACACTCATGGAGAAACTCCCTGCATCGCAGAGTTTGATGAGAATAATCCTGAAAAAGTGAATTATCACTGTTACAAATGTGGTGCAGAAGGTACAACCAATGCATCTGAACTCGATTGCTGCCCTGTTTGTGGTGAATCTATTGTTTCCCCTAGAGAATTTTCTAAAAGAGTTAGATTTCTAGTGGATAATGGTGATTCTTTCACCATGATCGAAGGCAAGTCTTCTGTTTGGTACGGAGAGCGTTCTAAAGATACCGATTTTACCATGGAACGTATCGCTATTTTCAAAGATGAAGTTATCAACTTCTTTGAAAATGAAGGTGATTGGACGAAGAAAATGCCTCATGATGAAAGCTATGGTTACTACCGTGAAGAATCTGTCTGTAACTTTTCTAATGAGGAAGTTCAGGCCCTGGTTGCTAAGTATGACAATCTTTTCAGCCCTAAAGGATCGGAAAAACCGTCTTACTATAATAATTGCACCTATCCTACCTACAGTTTCAAGTCAGGACCTTCGATTTACCGCTTATCTAAAGTCGCTAAGGAATACAACCGTCAGAAGAAGGCACAAAAAGCAGCCGCAGCTGCTGATGTTGAGGCGTTTAAATTCCCTGAACTCGATAAGGAGCTGGTGATGAAACAACTTCCTGATTTTACGTATTTCAATGAAGAAACTGAAGGAATGCTCATTCATCGCACATGTGCCCACTGTGGTCATAAGATCACATCAAAATGCAATTCTCAGGAGTATTATGATTCTTGTCCGAGTTGTGGGCTGCCTCTTATCCGTTCTTTCAGTCGCAGCAATGCCAATGCTTATACAGAAAGACGTTCTCTGCTTTACTTTGAAGACAGAGAAGAGGGTATGGCTTTTTATTATTATGAAGTCTGCTATGAATTTACCCTCAAAGGCAAGATCTTGGTTAAGCAAATTGTAAGCATCAAACCTTATGCTGCCACTCTTTTTAATGGTGAGACCTTTAAATTCTTTAAGAACGAACATGGTAATGCTATCCAGTGCCCCTGCTCACAAGTTCATGAGTATTTTAAGCCAAGATACTATCCAAGATACTATGGCAACAAAGATTTCCGCTTAAAGATTCAGACTCCTGAGGAGATCCTGAATATTCTTGTTAAGTGGAATTTCGGCCGTACAGGTATTTTCGCTCTGTTGAGCTTTGATCCTGAGGACCCTAATTCCCTGACGAATGACACGTTTGATACCTTCCTGCATGGAATGATGAAGAGCATCAACCTAATGCATATTTATAATTCCTTCAAAGGTATTGAGCTTTTGTCTAAGTGCGGGCTCATCAACTTTGTAAATGACCTGGGTGAAAAGCTGTCTGTTCCGAACTTCATTAAGAAGAAAGAAACAACTCCTACCAAGATTTTGGAAATTTCCAAAGCTCAATTCAAAGAACTGAGAAAAGCTAACATTAGCCTATTCGAGTTCGTTCAGTATAAGGAAATTTTAAAGTATGATCCAAATGCCCGCTTTATTCACTGCAAGCGATTCTTTAATCGCTACAATGAAACTCCCAATTGTATTGACCTGCTTAAACTTGGTATTAAGAAGATTAATATGAAGGAGATTTATGATTACTGTGAAAATCTTGATCAGTATCAGTGCATGGACATCTACTCAGGAATTCAGGAATGGAGAGATTATCTAAATATGAGCCGAGAGCTCAAGGCTGATCTGAACAACCGTACTGTATTGTTCCCCAACAGCCTAAAATTGGAACATGACCGAGCAGTTCGAAAGGTCGGGAGCCTGAGAGACCAGGAAGTTGTTAAAAATTTCAAGGAATCTGTTGAAAAATACAAATATCTGGAGTTCGAGGATGAAAAGCATGATTTCTTTATTAAAGTTCCTTCTTCACAAGAAGAACTTTACGAGGAAGGCCGTCAGCTGCATCACTGCGTTGGTAGCTATGTTAATAGCGTTGCTTCTGGTTCCTCTCTCATTTTGTTTATTCGTAAAAAGGATGAACCTGATACACCTCTTTGTACCATTGAGGTTAGAGGAAACAGAATTGTGCAGGCAAAAACTCGCTTTAACAATCCTGCCTATTCTGTTCCAGGCGTAAGAAACTTTATCTTTGCTTGGAAGAAGGCCCGTCATCTCGAAATGTACGGACAATAAAAAAGAAAGAAGTCTGATTAAGTTCAGACTTCTTTTTTTGTTTTTGATTAAATTTTATTTTTCTTGATTTTTTATGATTTATGATGTACAATAATTATAATATAAAATGAAATGGAGGATCACCTTGAACCAAATTAATATGGAAATTAAAGGAGAGACTGTTTTTGTTGTAGGCCCCAACACCCGCATGTCTCTTAAAGATGCTTTAAAGTTAGCATCAGAAAAGAATCTTGATCTTGTACAGGTTTCTGAACAGGATCTCCCTGTTTGTAAAATCATGGACTACAAGAAATACATATATGACCAGAAGAAGAAGGAAAAGGAAAACCTGAAAAAGCAAAAGCAGAGTATTCAAGAAGTAAAGGAAATCAGACTGTCCAGTAATATCGATAGTAATGACCTTGCAACAAAGGCACATCAGGCAAGTAAATTCCTTGCTAAGAACAAGAAGGTAAAGATCACTTTAAGATTGAGAGGCCGTGAAAGTGAAGCTTACGCTAAGAAGACTATCCAGAATTTCCTGGATTCTATTACTGAAGATTATTCTCCTGTTGCTATTATTCAGGAAGGCAGGATTCTCTCTTGTACAATTTCAAAATGAATTTGAGCGTAGAATGTCGTGATTTTAGAATAAGCTGCGGCTTATTTGGAAAGATTGCGCATCTACGCTTTCTTTTTCCTTAAATAAAGAAAATACTCATCAATTTATATAAAATTGTTTTTATCAAAAAAACAATAATTTACAAAAAATATGCTATGTGGTATAATTAAAAAGATAAAAAAGAAAGGAGCAAAAAACGTGGATAATAAGAATAATCTTATTTTTGATACAAAGAAAAAACTTCACAAGGCTTCTAAAGATACAACACAAACAGGAAGTTTGCAGTATAAAAAAGAAGTCCCTGTAAAAGAAGTAAAAGGACCTAAACAGACTAAAAAGAAAAGATTACATTCTGAATCTCCTCCTGAACAGCCTTTAACACCAAAAGAAAAGGCGAAGAGAGTTATAATAATAACAATTTGCAGTTTCCTTGGCATTTTCTTATCAGGAGTAATTATTTTATCGATGATAATCGGAAACTGGCTTACTGATTTGCCTGAGCTTGATCTATCCTTATTGACAGATGTATCTCAGACATCTTTGATTTACGATAAAAATAAGACGCTGATTACCTCTTATTCCAGCTATGAAAATCGAGAATGGGCAAATTATGAAGAAATTCCAAAAGATTTAATAAATGCTTTTGTGAGCGTTGAAGATAAAAGATTTTTTAAACATCATGGTGTTGATGCAAAACGTTTTACAGGTGCCATTCTAGGACAGTTAACAGGTCAGGATGATTATGGTGGAAGTACTATTACCCAACAATTAATTAAAAACGTTTATTTAACATCAGAGGTTACTTATAAACGAAAAGCACAAGAAATTGCTCTTGCCTTTAACTTGGAACGTAAACTTCCTAAGAAAAAAATTCTAGAAGCTTATATGAATATTATCTATTTAGGAGGTTCTAATTATGGTGTAAAAGCTGCTGCTAAGAGTTATTTTAATAAAGATCTAGATAGCTTAACAACTCGAGAATGTGCAATGATTGCAGGACTAGCGCAAAACCCTAATGGATATAATCCTAAAGCTAATTTTATTGAAGGTGATATGAGTCGAACAAATAAAAGAACAGACACAGTCCTTTATGCAATGTATATAAATGAAAAACTAACAAGAGAAGAGTACGATGCAGCAATGAAAGAAGAAGTAAATATCTTTACAGAAGATACAATCCATGAAATGTATCCTTATGCTCACTATGTCGAATATGTTCTTGAAGAAGTTGCTGCTGATTTGTTAGAACAAGAAGGAAAAGAAGTTACTCCTGAAAATCTAACTTACAAGAAATATGCAATTCGTAATGGTGGTTATAAAATTTATACAAGCCTAGATCCTTATATTCAGGAAACATTACAATCTACGGCTGCAAATTTTGATAACTATCCCAAAACAGTAGATGGTGAAGGAAGTAATACTTCTGCTGTTATTATGGACCATCACACAGGTGAAATTGTTGCTATGATTGGTGATAAAAAGGAGCCTATTGCTCAGGAAACATTTAACAAAGCAGTAGACAGTACTCAGCCTGTGGGTTCTATCATGAAACCTCTTGGTATTTTCGCACCAGCTATTGAAAAAGGAGCTTCTCCTGCTTCTGTTGTAGCTGATTATAAGACTCCAATTATTGGTTATGACGCTAGTAATGGATATCCTGGTGGTGTGAGCAACAACTACCCAATGACAATGAGAGAAGCTCTTAAAATTTCTCATAACATTCCTGCTGCAAGATTTTTAATTGATAATGTAGGATTAGATACTTCTATTAACTACCTTATGCAAATGGGTATTAATAAAAACCATATTGAACATAACAGCGCAGGTATTGCACTGGGAACATCAGGAATTACAACTCTTGAAGCAACTGGCGCATACGCAACGATTGCTAATGGAGGTTTATATATTGAACCTCATGCTTATACTATAGTTCTTGATAAATATGACAATCCTATTCTTGATTCGAAAGAAACAAAAACTCAAAGAAGAGTTTTTAAAGAGTCAACAGCTTGGCTTACTGCTGATATGATGGTTGATGAGGCTACTACAGGCGGTGGACACAGAGCTAAAATCAAAGGCATTACAACAGCAGGAAAAACAGGAACACATGAAGACAAGTGTATTACTTTCGCAGGATTTACTGGATACTACACAAGCGTAATTAGAATTTCTTCTGATAACTATTCCAGTATGTATAAAGCTTCTGGCGGTCGTCAAACAGCAATATTATGGAATCAGTATATGTCTAAAATTCATGAAGGTTTAGAAGATAAACCCGTACAGGATAAATCTGCAGAAGATTTAGGACTTATCAAAGTTGATGTTTGTAATGTTTCTGGTAAATTAGCAACAAGTGCTTGTAAGCATGCAGGACATTCTAAGCCTGATTACTTTGTTCCAGGAACTGAACCCATATCTGAATGCGATATGCACTTTGCAATTTGTTCAGTAACGGGAAAATTTGCTTCTCAGGGCTGCTGGGATTCAAGTTCTATCAAGGTTATAACTTATGTTGATTCTAATAATTACCTTGCAGGAATTGATAGAAACTTATTAAATAGAACTTTGGAGAACTATATAGATGCAAAACCTAGAGGTTATTGCGATATGGACCATTTCTATGTTCCTCCTGAGCCTGAAGAACCTGAAGTTCCTGAAATTGAAGAACCTCAGAATGACGGACATGAAGACAATGATGAACTAGATGATAACACGCCTATTCCTCCTGAAATTAATAATAATAATCCTGCACCCGAAATTCCTCCCGAACAACCTGGCGGAATTCCAGATTCCGTAGGATAAATAATAAAGCAGGCAATTTAGCCTGCTTTATTTTATTGACTAAATAGCACATAAGTGCTATAATAAAGATACGAAAAAATGATTTAGCTGAAAGGAGAATTATATGCAGTCTATTAATTTCCTGGGTAATGGCTCAGGTTTTTCTGATTCTCACAATAATGCTTATTTCACAAACGACCAAGAACTGGTATTGATAGATTTAAGTATGTTGAATTTATTTGCAGCTGAAAAGCTGATGGAAAAATATGAGCATATTTCATTAATTATTACTCATATGCACGATGACCATGTAAGTGGTATTATGCTTTTTGCTCAGTATTGTTTTTATGTAAAAAAGAAGAAGCTAAGCGTAATCATTCCAAAAGCAATAAAAGAAAATTTTATCAAAGAAATGGAAATTAAAGGAGTTTCTTCTGATATTATAAATTTATATGAAGCAGAAACTCTCAAATCTTCTTGGTTGCTAAAAGTTATCCCAACAACTCATGCAGAAGAACTACAAGGAAAATGCTTTGGATATCTTTTCGATGTAAATAACGTAAGATGTCTGTATTCAGGAGATACAAACGATTTGAATTCTTTTAAAGCAGATATCCCCGAAGCAAAAGAAGTTTACCTAGATATGAGTATTGATTACGGAAGAGTTCATCCTCTTTGGAATAATGAGAAAGAAAAAGTTCTCGAAATCTCCAAAAGAAAAGAAGTATATTTGATGCATATTGACAATCTTGAAAAAATGGAAAGAGTACTAAATGCTATTTCTCCTGAAAACCATGTAAAGATTGCTCAAAAAACCAACTTTTAAAATCGCTTAAAATGAAATACCTATATTATACGTATATTATAAGTGTTATAAATGTTTATAAGACGTATAGTATGGGTATTTTTTACTTAAAAGCCATGGAATTAATTTTAATAAAGAAAAACACATATACACTAATAAACAAATATTAAAATCAATTTAAACGCTTTTTCTTGACTATCTCACCCATGTGTGCTATAATATAAATATACAAAATCTATAAGAAAAGGAAGGAGAAATTATGTCAAAACGAATTAATATTGCAGATATGGTTGTCGGTGAAAGTTATGCCAATATTTATCTGCTGAAGTCTCATGCCTTAAAGAAGGCTAAGACTGGTACGGAATATCTGGATCTCGTCTTTATGGATAAAACAGGAGAACTCTCTGGTAAGTTGTGGTCTATCCCTCCCACTCTGAATGTAGACAACATTCAGGACTCTGACTTTATCGTGCTTCAGTTCACGGTAGAAGATTATCAGGGTAATAAGCAGGCCAAGATTACCAATATCAGAATGGTAAAGCCTACGGACTCCTTTAATAAGGAGGAGCTGATTCCTGTAGCGCCTGAAGATCCCAATGCTCTTTTCGAAGAGATGATGATTACAGTTGAAAGCTTTTCCAGCTCTGATTTGAAAAAGGTCGTAAAGACTGCTTTGCAAGAATACAAAGACTATTTCGTTACTGTTCCTGGTGCAAAGAGCGTACACCATGCCTTTATTGGCGGCCTGGCTTATCATACTTGCGGTATGCTGAGAACTGCTAAGGCTCTGTGCGGTGTTTATCCCCTTATTAAGAGCGAACTGCTTTATTCTGGCGTTATCCTTCATGATATTGCTAAGATCAAAGAATTTCAGACAGGCCCTGTTGGTCTGGTAACTGATTACACTATGGAAGGAAAACTTCTTGGTCATATTTTTATGGGCGCAAAGTATATTGGCGATCTTTGTGAAAATCTGGATGTAAATCCTGAAATCGCAACTATGCTTCAGCATATGATTCTTTCTCATCATGGAATTCCCGAACATGGAAGTGCTGTTACACCTATGATGCTAGAAGCTGAAATGCTTCATATCTGTGACCGTATTGATTCTCGAGTAGAAATTTATAGAGAAGCTGTAAAAGATGTCGAACCTGGCGATTTCTCTGGTCGTGTTTTTGCTCTGGATAACAAGACTATTTACAATCCTGTTTATTCCGAGAACAAGCCCTCAACAGAAATTGATGAGGAAAAAGATTTATATTAAAAACAGGAGGATTTTAAAATGCCAAATATGTTAAATCTCACAAAGGCAGAGTCTGAAGACCTACTGAATCTTCGCAAGCAGAACCTGTCCCTGTGTCTGGAAAAGAAGAATCTGCTTAACACTAAGGCCCGTGTAGCTGTTGTCCTTGACTATTCTGGCTCTATGGATCAGATGTACAAGAATGGCACTGTACAGGCTGTAATGGAGAGACTGCTCCCCATTGCAATGAATTTTGACGACAATGGTTCTATGGAGGCATGGATCTTCGAGAACGGCTTCCATCGTCTGCCTGATATCAACCATGATAACTATTATGGTTATATCAAGTCCGAGATTCTTGACAAGCGTTACAGAATGGGCGGTACTTGCTACGCACCTATTATGAAGGACGTTGCCAAGAAGTATCTGCAGGAAGATCCCCAGCCTGTTGCTGATTACATTATCTTCATTACTGACGGTGACTGTTTTGATGGTAGTGAGTCCAAGAAGGTAGTCAAGGCTCTTTCTCATGCACCTATTTTCTGGCAGTTTGTCGGTGTTGGTGATGCAAGCTTTGGCTTCCTGAACACCCTGGACAACATGACCGATCGCTATGTTGACAACGCAAACCTTTTTGTTGTTAATCGTATCCTGGATATGAGTGATAACGAAATCTACGACAAGCTGCTCGCAGAGTTCCCTGGTTGGCTCAACAACCCCAAGGTGCAGGATCTGATTTCTACCAACTACAGAGGACTTCCTGAAGCAACTTCCGTTTTGGTTGACCAGCCTGCGGAACCCACGGAAAAGAAAGGATTTTTCTCCCGTTTGTTTGGTTAAAATTAAGAGCCTCTGAAAAGAGGCTCTTCTTTTTTTTAAGAAGAAAGGAGGTTTCCATGCAAAACAAAAAACTACAAAAAGCTAAGCAGAAAACTAAAAAAGGCTTATTCCGAGTTCTTTTTAGTCGAGGTTTTATTTTTGTTCTACTCATTCTGGTTCAGCTTGTTTTTTATGGATTATTAATCACATCTTTCATTAACTATTCAGGAATAACATATTTCATGATGATCGCTTTAAGCATTTATTTGGGATTTGTTGTTATTAATAAAAATGAAAATCCAATGATGATTATTACTTGGCTTTTCCTTATTCTTGGAGCTCCTGTTTTTGGATTCTTTATTTACCTGTTTGTAAAATTACAGCCACAAGCCAAAAGAATTGAAAATAAATATTCTGAAATCATGGATAAAACAAAGGGCTTACTCGAAAAAGATCTTTCAGTTCAGAACCAGTTAAAAAATGAAAATATGCAAGTTTTTAATTTGCTTAACTATACAAATAAGATGTGCGGAACAGTTACAGCCAGCAATTATACTTCCCAGTATTTTGATTCTGGATATAAACAGTTTGAACAAATGAAACAGGATTTAAAAAATGCAAAGCATTTTATCTTTATCGAAACTTTCATTATTTCTTATGGTGAGCTCTGGACAGAAATAGAAGAAATTCTTACTCAAAAAGCAAAAGAAGGAATTGAAATCAGACTTCTCTATGATGGAACATGTACATTTCATAGACTTCCTGTAAAATTTCCTAAAATGATGAAAGAAAAAGGAATAAACTGCAAAGTGTTCTCTCCGTTAATTCCCGCTTTAACAAGTTATCAGAACAACAGAGACCACAGAAAAATTGTTGTTATTGATAATAAAATCGCCTATACTGGCGGAACTAATTTTGCTGATGAATATGTTGGAAAATATGAGCCTTATGGCAAATGGAAAGATTCTGCCATTAAATTTACAGGTGATATCGTAAAAAATTTCACTCTTATCTTTTTAAGAACTTGGAATCTTAAAAACAATGAGAATGATTTTTCAAAATATATAAATTTCAATAATCCAGAAATCTCTCTTGCCCAACATAAATTTTCAACAGTTTATGCCGATAATCCTTTTGGAATAGAAAGGATAGGCGAAAATGTTTATCTTGATATGATTAACTCTGCGACCTCTTCTGTTCATATTATGACTCCTTATTTAATTCCTTCTTATGAAATGCTTCGGGCTTTAACTTATGCTGCTAAAAGAGGAGTTGAAGTAAAAATCATAATGCCCCATATTCCTGATAAAAAATCAGCATTTTGGACAGCTAGAACATATTATTCTTATTTAATCACAAATGGAGTTCAAATCTACGAATGGCTTCCTGGTTTTGTCCATTCTAAAATCTTTATCATTGATGGAATTCAAGCAACAGTAGGAAGCATAAATCTTGATTACAGAAGTCTTTACTTGCATCTGGAATGTAATTCTTACTTATACAAGGATAAACAAATAAAAGAAATAGAACAGGATTTTAACCATGTTTTATCAGAGTCTATGCTTATTTCTATGGATTTCATTAACAAAAGACCTTTTAAGGAGAAATTCATAGGAAAGTTTTTACGTCTTTTTGCACCACTGATGTAAGAGCTTAAAATATGAAATATCTATAACAATTGTGATTTTTGATTGATTTGTTAGCATAAAACCAATATAATAACAATAATAATTCTAGAATACTAAAAAAGGAGGAGCCCTTATGAGTAAGAAAAAGATTTTAATAATTGATGATGAACCTAAAATTAGAGTGATGTTCCAGAAATATCTTTCTAAAGAAGGATTTGAGGTGGTAACAGCAGAAGATGGTGAACGAGGTGTAAAAACCTTCTATGAAGAAAAAGATGTCGATTTGGTTCTTCTTGATGTTATGATGCCTGGAAAAGATGGATATGAAGTTTGTCGTGAGCTTAAAGCAACAAATAATATTCCCATTATTATGTTGACCGCAAAAGACACTAACGAGGATGAGCTAGAAGGTCTGGAATGCGGTGCTGATGACTACATCTCCAAGCTTTCAAGTCTTAAAATCATTACAGCAAGAATCGATTTGATTTTGAAACGCTGGAATGTCATTGAAAGCGAAACCTTATCTGCATGTGGAGTTAAGTTGGTTCTTGATTCTCACCAGCTATTTATTGAAGGCGAAGAAGTTAAGATTAATTTAAAGGAATTCGAACTTCTCAGATATCTGATGAAGAATCAGGGCCGAGCACTGACAAGAGAAAGCCTGTTAAAGAATGTTTGGGGCTATGATTATTTTGAAGATTCCAGAACCCTGGATACTCACATTAAGAAACTGAGAAAACACCTAGGAACTAATAAGGATTATATTAAGACCATTTGGGGTGTAGGTTATAAATTTGATGTAGATTGAGAGAGTTAACATGAAGCAAACATCATTAAAAAAACAAATAATTACAATGTTCCTACTGATTATTGCTTTGATTGTAAGTTTGGATGTTACTGCTAACCGTTATTTTCTTGATGATTTTTATTACAAGTATAAAAAAGAAAGCGTTTTAAATCTTGTAGAACAAATAGATGAGAATATGGTAAACATTTCTAATCCTGATTTTCTTAGTGAAATCGAAAGAGAATGTAATATCCAAAACTTATCATTGGTAATTTTGAATTCAAAAGGTTCGCCTTTTATAAGCTTTTTCAGTAAAGAAAATGAAGAAACTCTTTTAAACAGTATTAACTATTATATAGAAACTAATGAACAGGAAACGAAAACAATTAAAAAAATAGATCCTCTTCTGCGTATAAATTACATGGAAGTTTATGGACGTTTCAGTAACGGTTATGTCTATATAATAAAAACACCAATTGATGCAGTGAAAGACAGTGCAGCTATTGCCACTATCTTTCTTCTCTACTTAATTTTAATTATTTTGCCTTTTATTCTGTTTGTAATTTTTATCAGTATTGAAAAAATAACAGACCCTCTTACCAAATTAACTGAAAATTCTACAAAGATAGCAAAACTTGATTTTTCAGCAAAATACGAGCCGTCAGGTTCTGCTGAAATTCAAAAGTTAGGAGAAAACTTTAATTTCATGGCAGAACAGCTTAAAAAAACAATAAATCAGTTAGAAACTGCCAATAAGAGTTTAAAATCAGACTTGAAACAAAAAGAAGAAACAGAAAAAATGAGAAGAGAGTTTCTTTCAAGTGTTTCACATGAACTGAAAACTCCAATAGCTATCATAAGTGGTTATGCAGAGACTCTTAAAGACTGTATATCAGATCCTGAAGATGTAGAATTCTTTGCAGATACAATTTATGAAGAGACACAGAAACTTTCACTGATGGTAAAAGAGATCCTGGATATCAATAAGATGGAATATACTGAAACCGAAATGACGAAAACCCAAGGAGACCTGAATAAATTACTTAAAAACATTCTGAATCCCCTGAAAAAGGTAATTAATGAGAGAGAAATCACATTAATTAATAAAATTCCAAGAGAAACATTTGTTTTAAGCGATGAAATAACGCTTTCAAGAATTTTAAGTAATTACATAACCAATGCGATTGACCATACTCCCAATAAAGGTAAAATTGTTATTGCTTATTTACCATATAAAAATAAGCATAAGATATCAGTATGTAATACAGGCAGCCATATCGATGAAAAAGACCTTCCTCATATATGGGAAAAGTTTTATAAAATTGATAAATCCAGAAACAGAGAATTTGGAGGAACTGGACTTGGCTTAGCAATAGTAAAAGCTTCAGCAGGTTCTTTAAAAGAAGAAGTTGGAGTAAACAACCTGTCAAATGGAGTAGAATTTTTTGTTAGTATAACTTAAAAAATAAAAGCAGAGAATTTCGCTGCTCTTATTTTTTTGGAAAGGAGATTTATGAACATTTTATTTTTGGATATCGATGGTGTTCTTAATGTCTACCAGGGAAAACCTGATTGCTTCTCAAAAGAAGCTGTAGATGTTATTAATAAAATTACAAAAGAATACCATTTAAATATCGTTATAAGTTCTAGCTGGCGAGAAAGTTTTACTTTCGAAGAACTAGAAACTCTCTTCAAAGAAAACGGTATAGAAGCAAAAATAGTTGACAAAACACCTATTTTCATAGGAAATTTAACACGGGAATTTGTTTCAATTCGAGATGAAGAAATTAAATACTATCTTAGAACTCATAACATCAATAACTTCTGTATTGTTGATGATTATGCAATAAGATATCCTGAATTAGTTAGCCATTTCGTTCAAACTGATTATGAAACAGGATTAATTAAGAAAGATTTACCCAAAATAGAAAAAATATTAAATATTGATTAAAAAAAGAGTCCACAACATAAATGTTGTAGACTCTTTTTTCTTACTCAGCAATAAACTTGTCTCTGAGCGACTTGATCATCTTTTGAGCTCGCTTAATGCGTTCCTCTTCCTCGACGATATAGCGCTCGAGTTTGTCTTTTGCTCCCATAACAGCAGCGTTCTGGGTAGGATAAGTATCCTTGTAACCCAGGGCCTGCTTATAGTCGCAGCCGAGTACTCGCTTGCGGTAGATTTTGATATCGGGAAGGAATCCCGAGATGCTGTAGACATCGCTCAGACCAAACATTGCGACCTGAACCTCATACAGCAGGCTCTTGCCAGAAAGCTTGCCTGAAGCTTCAAGAGTGGGTCCATAGTTGGTTCGAACAGCAGTATAGCTTGCGCAGATGACATCATAATCCTCAAAATTTACATCATTAAGGTTTTCAACCCGCTGAAAAGTAATTTCCACCAGGCCGCTGGAAGCGATGTACTGATTCTTCTTTTTAACCAGACCTCCATTAGAACGGATAACATCAGCGACAGCAGATCTATCGGAACAACCGACTGCAAGAATTTTTTTCATGAGATAATCCTCCTTATTCTCTAATTTCAGCGAAATACTTACAGTTTTATTCTATCATAAAAGGATTTAACCTTCAAACCTCTCCTCCATCTAAGTGAACTACCCCTACTTAATCTATTAGCACAGATTTGAAGTAGGAGCTTCTACAAAACAAATGTTTTATATTATAAAATACAACACAATACAACTATCCCCTTTTACGGGAATACTTATTTTATAGAAATCTTTATAATTTAAAACTTTAATGGTACTTACTATATAAAAAAAGTCGTTAATTTCGTTGAAGGTGGAATTAATTATTTTTTTGATAAACAATCTTCTCTTTGATTTTTTCTTATTGATTTTTTTGTATAATGAAGTATAATTATTTTATAAGCTAGAATATTTGCCACTTAAAACAAATCTTAACAAGAAGATTTTAAAATTTTGATTTATCAATAATTTTTAATAAAAATAAAAAGAAAGGAGAAAGAGTCTTTACTCTAAATATTTTTATGATTAGAAATAGAAAACAACAGGAGGAATATGAAGACGAAAAGTATATCGAAGATTATAATGAAGAATACTCCGAAGAAGACTATGAAGAAAACGACGGCTATTACTCAAGAGAAGATATAGAAGAATATAGTGATGAACAAGAAGACGATACTGATTCTAAGCCCTCTTTCAGACAGCTTATCAGGTATAAAATTGATAAAATGGATAATGACCTTCGAAATGGTTCAGCAAAAACAAAAATGATTTTCTTTTTATCAACAATTCTTGGATTAGCATTAATATTTGTAATCTTTCTTCTTTTAATGTAAATACTAACAAAAAGCGAAGGTCTGTTCCTTCGCTTTTTTTAACCCCTCAAATCTTGAAAGAAAGTCCAAAATATGTTATGATTATAACTATAACTGGTTCATAATCTTTATTAAAAAAATCCCATCTTGTACTACATATAGTATAAACATTACATACTTACATCCTATATATGCTATTTTTTATTTTTAAAAAATTGATAAGATTGTGTCCAAGTCAAAAGCTTAACAGAAAATGAGCATTAATTTTAGATAAAAATTCCAAAGAAATTAATCAACTCAATAATAAGAAAGGAGCAAAAATATAATGGTTAAAATAATTATAAAAAGAAATGGATCTAAAGTTCCTTATAACAAGGAAAAAATTGTTATTGCTATTTCTAAAGCAAATAAGGAAGTGAAAGGCAGAGATAAAGTTTCCCGTTCAGGAATTGAAGAAGTTGTAAAAGCCGTTGAAAATCAGCCAAAAAGTACACTTTCTGTTGAAAATATTCAAGATATTGTAGAGAGAAAGCTTATGGAGTTAGGTAAATTTGAATTGGCAAAGAAATATATTCTTTACAGAGAAAGACGTTCTATTGTCAGACAAATCAATACTACCGATGAATCTATCCTTAAAATCATCGGAATGGAAAATGAAGAAGTAAATGAAGAAAATTCAAACAAAAACCCTCGTTTGTTAAGCACTCAAAGAGATTATATTGCTGGTGAAATCAGTAAAGACCTTTGTAAGCGCATTATTATTCCCGAAGATATTATCAAAGCCCACGAAGAAGGTGTCATTCACTTTCATGACATGGATTATTTTGTTCAGAAGGGAATTTTTAATTGCTGCTTAATCAATATTAAGGATATGCTTGATAATGGTACTTGTATTAATGGAAAGATGATTGAAACTCCTAAAAGTTTCCAAACTGCATGCACTATTCTTACTCAAGTCATTGCAGTCGTTGCAAGTAACCAGTACGGGGGACAGTCTGTTGATATTCGTCATCTCAGTCCCTACCTGAAGAAGAGCTATGATAAGGCTTATAACAAGTGGATTAATAAAGGAAAGAGTGAAGAAATTGCAAGAGAACTTGCTCAAGATAAGATGGAAGAAGAACTGAAATCTGGTGTACAGACTATTCAGTATCAGATAAATACATTATTCACTACAAATGGACAGACTCCTTTTGTTACTCTGTTTCTTTGTCTTGATGATAATGATCCTTATATTGAATATACTGCAATGATTATTCGTGAAATTATTAAGCAAAGAGAAAAAGGAATTCAAAATGAGTATGGTATTTGGTCTACTCCTTCCTTTCCTAAACTAATTTATGTTCTTGATGAAAATAATGCCCACCCTGGAAGCCGCTTTTGGGACCTGACTAAGGAATGCTGCAAGTGTACTGCTAAGAGAATGTATCCTGACTATATCAGTGCTAAAATCATGCGTGAAAATTATGAAGGAAATGTTTTCAGCCCCATGGGCTGCAGAAGCTTCCTGTCTCCTTGGAAGAACGAAAATGGCGAATATCAATTTGAAGGTAGATTTAATAAAGGTGTTGTTTCTTTAAACCTGCCTCAGATTGGAATTATTGCAAATGGTGATGAAGAACTGTTCTGGAAACTTTTTGATGAGAGAATGCAGATTGTCAAAAAAGCACTTCTTATTAGACATGAAAGTTTAAAGGGCACTCTTTCTGATGTATCTCCTCTGCATTGGCAATATGGAGCTATTGCAAGACTGAATAAGGGCGAAACTATTGATAAATATCTTACAGGCGGTTATTCTACTCTGTCTATCGGCTACATTGGCCTGTATGAAGTGACTAAATTAATGACTGGTGAGAGCCAGACAACTGAAAAGGGGCAGGCTTTTGCACTAAAAGTTATGAATGCTTTAAGAAAGTATGTTAATGATTGGAATGCAGAAGATGGAGATCAGAAGAAAGGATGGGCTTTATACGGTACTCCTGCTGAAAGCCTTTGCTATCGTTTTGCAAAAATCGACAAGGAAAGATTCGGAAGTATTCCAGATATCACTGATAAAGAATATTATACTAATAGCTATCATGTAGATGTTCGTGAACATATCAATGCTTTTGACAAACTGAAATTTGAATCCCAATTCCAGCCTATTTCTTCTGGTGGATGTATTTCTTATATCGAAATTCCTTATATGATGCAGAATTTAGATGTTATTGAAGATCTTGTTCAGTTTATGTATGAGAATATTGAATATGCAGAATTTAACACAAAATCAGACAACTGTGGTGAATGCGGATTCGAAGGAGAGATTCTTCTTGATGAAAACAATGAATGGTATTGCCCTCAATGTGGGAATAGAAACCATGCAACAATGACTGTTACAAGAAGAACTTGTGGTTACTTAGGTTCAACTTTCTGGAACAAAGGAAAAACAAAAGAAATTAGCCAGCGTGTTCTTCATCTGTAAAGAAAAAATAGCAGAGATTTGATTCTCTGCTATTTTTTTAGTATACTTTAGATACTAAAGTCTATACAGATTTGGATTTTAGAGATTAGGAAAATAACAAGGAGGAAAAAGTTATGATTACAATTCCTAAAGAAGTAATGGAGCACTTCGAAAAAATTCCATTAACAGCATTTATCGAGACTCGAGGAAAGGTTGTTGAGTCTAAGCGTTATAGTTGGAATTACAAAGAGTTTATGATAACTCATTTCGTTTGCTCTTGTGAAGAAAGTCATGGCGAAGAGCAAGAAATTGCCCCTGATGAATACCATGCTAAGTGCAAGTATTGCAATCAAGAATTCCGCCACTATCAGACATTTATGACAGAAAATGTTGCTGCAATGCACAAAGATAGCGGCTATAGGATCTCTTCTCGCAAAAAAACTCAGAAGACCCCCACAGAGCTTTACATTAGAGCCCTGAAAGATGAAATTGGCCTTGAAATCTTCACAGGAAGTAAAACCATTTCTTACAAGGAGGATAAAGAAGGAACCGTTAAATTTAACACCAAAATAGACTTTACTAGTTATGTAAAGTTTATTCCTGGAATTCCTGTCATCTCTTTGAAGCTTATGAAAAGAGGTGAAAATCAGGAAATCGATGTGTTTGATGCCTTAAACATTAACTCTCAGAATATTTCTGGTCGAGATGTGTTTTTTGAGGGATCTGAAAACTTCTGGGACTTCTTTGAGAATAACCAGAAGTTAATGAACTATTTGGGTATGGGCCACGCTATGGCAGCTTTTCCCAGCACCTTCAACCCCGAAGCATTCTTTGTTCTGCATCTGGCATTGATTTCAGCGTATCCTGTTTTGGAGCTTCTGGTTAAAATGAATTATTTCTCTCTGTATAATGATATTATTAAAACTATCAGACAGTCAGGAAATAAGGAGGCTATCGCTCTCAATGTTAAAAACCTGAACAAACTCTTAAATAATGAGTGTTCTAAGGGTTCTCTGGCGCTGAAATTACCAAAGTATATTGGTGATTATCTTCGTGATCGTAATGCAGATTTGCCCGAATTCATCCAGTGGGCAGATATCTATGAGAGGGAAAATATCAGCAAAGAAAATTTCCAATCACTGGTACAGACTCCCGAGTATATCTTCTGCAACCTTCATGGTTATTTGCCCGAAATTCCTAATATTATGAAATATGGATATCCCATCCAGAAGCTTTTACGCTATCTGTACAAGGAAGGAAAAGACGGCAAGCAGCGTTATTATAACAATACTATGTATTTGTTAAAGGATTATCATCAAATGTGTGAATTGTTGGATGTAGAGCCTGAAATGTTTCCAAACAATCTTCAGGCGGTTCATGATCACCTTCATGATGCTTACAATGCTAAGAAGAATGAAATCAACAATGAAAGATTGAAAGCTGTTGCTTCTGCTGTCAATACAGCTATTGCTCCAAAGAAAAGAGAAACTTTGACTAAGATGGAAGAACAGTACTCTATTGTTGTACCTGAGACGGTAGAAGACTTTATTCAGGAAGGTAACAACCAACATAATTGTGTTGGTCATTACAGCAATTCTGTTGCTGAAGGACGCTGTATCATTTTCTTTATCCGAAAGAAAGAAGCACCTGAAGAGAGTTTCATTACCGCAGAGTATCGTGATGGTCATTATGGGCAAGTTATGTACAAAAACAATGTTCCTGTGCATGACTCCGATATTCTGAACTATTGCAGAGTTCTCTGTAATAAGATCCATACGGCTCAGACTAATAAACTGATTCCTGGATTCTAAAAATAAAAGAGAGATTTCCTTTTGGATTTCTCTCTTTTTTCTTTACATTTTAGCCTATATGTGCTATAATGTATTAAAAGGAGAGAAATATATGAAAATTTTAAACAAGTATCCTTATGGAAGCAGAGTGTATGGAACAAATACAGAGCTTTCAGATTTTGACTGCATTATGGTCTGTGAAGAAGACATTCCAATGCCAATTCAATACACTGAAAACAACACAGATTTTACGATTTATTCCAAGAAAATGTGGGATAAATTAGCCCAGGATAATGCTGTTGTTTTTATGGAATGTTTTTTCCTTGATAACTCTATGAAAGAAGAAACCTATGTTCCTGATTTCAGTATTGTTGACGAAAAAATAAGAAGCAGTTTTTCCCGAGTAGCTTCAAATTCTTGGGTTAAATGCAAGAAAAAGCTGACAGTTGAAAAGGATTTCGCCCCAAGAATTGGAAAGAAATCCCTTTGGCATTCACTTAGAATTATTATGTTCGGAACTCAAATTCTTACTTTTGGGAAAATTATAAACTACCAGGAAGCTAACAGTTTCTATGACGAAATTGTTAATAACCCCTCAAACAACTGGAAAGAATATAAAGAAAAATATCAACCAATATATAATTCGCTGAAAACAAAATTCAGAATAGCAGAGAATAGAAAGGAGAGATAATATGAAATATGTTATTGTAACGTTAAAGGATAAAAAGACTGGTATCAAAGCATATGGAGTCGATTCTCTCAAATTAAATTCCATCCAGCGATACAGAGAAATTCTAAAACATGTATTCCTGGAAAGACACCCTGAAATCTCTATTGAAAATATTATTTTTATCTCAAAAGAAAAATATGAAGAAGTAAAGGAAACTTCACTTTCTGTTGCCCTCTACACTCTGATGGTTATGAGGGAGAGGAAAGAAAAAGAAATAAGAAAGAAAGCTTTCAAAAACTTCTTTAAGAATATTTTTAAAAAAGAAAGGAGTGATAAAGATGTATATTGAAAATATCGTAATCGGTAAGCCCATGGTTTCTGAAGCATCTCTTTTTGCTGTTGATGAAACTGACTGGGAAGAAGTCGAAAAAGAAAAAACTATCTGGACCAATAAAAGAAATATTGCCGAAATCATGAAAGATATCGGCATGGTAAAATCCATTTCAGAAGTAAGAAGAAATAAACCTCAGCTGTGTGCTCCTTTAACCAAAGTTGATTTTATTGAAGTCAAATGGGGAAAGAAGAAGCTCTTCGTTGCAGTTGGAGAATAGGAGGAATCATGGATCTCGAAATTATCAAAAAAAGTAAATATGCAAAATATCTGCTAGTTGTCCAGAATGAAGAGGATGAAAAACAGGGCCTTTCCAGGGAAGAGCAAATGGCAAAATGGAAATCAGTAACTGAAGCCCAAAAGCCGTTCATGGAAAAGTATGAAAACCCATACATTCATATTAGTCATGGAGAGGATAAAAAGCTCTTTATGTTTACCCCAGGAGACCATATCCTTATTCAAGAGAAGATAGATGGCAGTAATGCCCATCTGGTGGCCAGAGAAGGCGGCTTTGACTGCTACGGTATGAATTACCACCTGAACGATAAAAACACGTTACAGGGCTTCTACCATTGGTGTAAAGACCATTATAAAAACATCCTTTCTGAATTCTATGGAATGAAGATTTATGGTGAATGGCTCATCCCTCACCATTGCGAATATCAAGAATCTTTCTACTGCAATTTCTATGTCTTTGACATCATGGATGGTAATTCTTATTTACCCCAGGATGAAGTTAAGAGATTTTGCGAACTCTGTAATTTCTCTTATGTGCCTGTACTCTATGACGGCCCTTTCATCTCCTGGAAAGAGACTCAGAAGTATATAGGCCAGACAGTAATGGGAAAAAACAAAGGTGAAGGTATTGTTGTTAAAAATATCTCCAAGCTGAATAAAGCAAATAAGCTTTTCTATATTAAGCTTGTAGATAAGGAATACCAGGAAACCCATCCTGCAAGAGAACTAATTAAAGCTCTTACTCCCGAAGCATTGGAAGAAGAAGACAACCGAACTTCTCTTGTTGCAAGCATTATGACTCAGGCACGAATCAGGAAGATAATTCTTAAGAAAGTAGATATTGGCCTTCTGCCCACCTATTGGAAAACATTAGATGCTAAAGCTATCTTAAAAGTTGTAAAGAAAGATCTTATTTCTGATTGCTACAAAGAGGAAAGAGAAGTTGTCTCTATGATTGGAAAAAACTTCGCTAATTATGCCGAGTCTCTTATTACTAGCAGTATTGAAAAACTAAAAAATGACGATTAAAAGATAAGCAGGGAAACCTGCTTATCTTTTTATATAATAATGTTTATTTTTATTAACAATATTGTTTTAAAATATTGACATAATAGCATATATGTGCTATTATGATTATAGAAAAGAAAAGGAGGTTATAAGCATGAAGTACTTTCTAATTGACTACGAAAATATTGGACAGGCAGGGTTCAAGGGCTTTGAAGCTCTCTCTGGTAACGATAAAATTGTTTTATTTTACAGCAAAAATGCAAATAAGATTGACATTTCTATGATGCAGAAGCTCAAGAAATGCCATGCAGAAATTGATTATGTCCAAGTTGATCGTCTCGGACATAATGCTCTGGACTTTAATCTGGTATGTTATATTGGGACTAAAATTGGAAAATTTAAAGGAAATTCTTTGGATATTATTATCATCAGTAAGGATTCAGGTTATGATACGCTATTTGCAGCACAATTTATTCCTGATAACGTAACTATCAGTAGAAGAGAGTTTATATCTGCAAAAAATATTACAAAAAACACCATTGAAACTATTAATTATGGTATTTCTGATCTCCTTACAGATAAAACTTTGAAAAAATATGCTAAAATTGCAGAAACTGGTATTAGTAAAACTAAAACTCTGACTGATTTTCACAATTATTTAGTAAAAGAAATCGGCACTGCTGATGGCTCTAAAATCTATAACTTACTGAAAAAAACTTTTGAAAAAGTTAACCCTACCAAGAAAATTGAGTCTACTTCAAAATAAAATTCTCTTGAGTTTTTTGATAATTTAGAGTATAATCAATGTAGAAAATAAGAAAGGCGGGATGATTATGAAGAAAAATGTAATCGCTATTATTGCTGCATCTACTGTGGCTTTGGTAGGAGGAGCCATTGTTCTGCTGAAATTCCATTCCAACACCAAAGAAAAATCAGAACTGAATTTTGATTTTGACGACTAAAAAAAGACCTCACTCAAAAAGAGTGGGGTCTTTTTTTTAATTGGCTTTACTCCTTCACTTTGATGCGAAATAAATCCGTTCGAACTCGCAATAAAGAAATAAGATCATCAACGTAATAGTCCTCTTTAGGATATCCTTCCACATCAGGGTCCAGTCTCAGCTTATAGCAATCTTTTGGATGTCGATTGAATTCTTCTACAAAATGATAAGGAATCCATTGCATAGATTTTTCATCATCTCTGGAACTTCTGAATCCTAGCTTGAATGTTCCAAAATCAAAGTAATCCAGCGGATTTTGCTTGATTTCCACAGAGAGACAATCTAAGCCATACTTCAGGAGAGTCTTACAGATACAGTCTCCGAAAATAGTCTGATTTTTATCAGCCATCTTTTCAACCAGCTCTTCAGGGGTATAAGCAAGAAAGTCATCAATATAAATCCTCTTCTTATTCCAGGTAAAAAACCGTTTTCCATCTTCATCATAACGAACAGTACGAATTGCCTCTTTGTACTTGTTCCTAGATGAAATATTGATTGCAAAAATTCCTGCAGTTTCTGGATCAGCAGAGAATGAATTATAAAATCCCGTTACTCCACCTTCAAATTCTAATCTCATCTTTTTCAATCCTTTCCTGTTAATTTATAAACTTTGCTATTATCAGTATACAATTTTTTCTGAGTAATCTCAAATAAAGAATATACAAAATTATATTTTTTTAAAAAACATCTTGATCAAATTGGAATCTTCGTGTAGTATAAGAAGTGCTAACTTTAAAGCGAAGTGACAAACTATTGTGTTTGTGTCTACTTGCAAAGACTAAGATTGCAAGACTGCCGAAAAGTAATTCGGAAATTGGCTATCTCTTTCGCAAAAAATAAAGAATTGTAGTCAATACTCCCAGAGCATCGGAGTATAATGGTGCGAAGTGTTGTGAGCTCACTCAGTAGAGTCACAGGGCCAATAGGGTGCCCCTCTTTACCTTATTGTCCCTCAGGGGTTAAAAAGCACTTAAAGACCTCGTTAAGCCTAAGTCGAAAAGATATGGTTAAAAGTATGGTGCGGGGGCAGCGAAACTTGTTCCTGGGAATTTTTGCTTACTCAGGAGGAGCTTGTTTGATGCTGGAAACGGCAGGCAAGGTGGATAGGTGGATCTTGCAGAATATACATATTCGTCAAACAGGAACATTCTCGAAGGCTAGTTGATAAACAATGTGGAGAAAACGCATTGCGGAAAGTAGTCAGGTTTGTTGGTTGCAAAGAGGAGAGACAGAAATGTTTTTAGGCGCAATCCTTTCCCTTTTTCTATAGGGAGAATTGCGCCCTGAATCAAGTAATAAACTTAAAATTAACAATAAATTTAATCAAATGTTAATAAATACATTAATAATTAACAGAAACAGAACGAAACAAAAAGGCCTGAAGTCAATTCTTCTGTTTCTGCAAGAAATTTTAGACACTTTAAAAGGCAAAACAAAAAGGACTGTGTATTACTACATAGTCCTTTTAGTATTAAAAAATGGTTTTAACTTCTTTTAAAATATATTTTCCTTCTTGAACTTCAAGAGTTTTCAAAGATTCTTGAACATCAATTGTTCTTTGATTTGAAGAACCTTTAAATCTAAGAGCTGGTGATTTCAACTCTTCTATAAAAGGCCCATCAACAAGAATGTCAATATTGCTTAAAATCTTTTGCGTATAATCGTTTTTGTACATCTTTGAAATGATATCTTTATCAAAAAGATAACCAGAGAAAGCCCATATGGTCTTTTCTGGATAAATCCTTTTGACCTTTTCAACGAAATCAGCTAAAACCTTTTGGTTTTGAGGTTCAAAAGGTTCTCCTCCTAAAAGAGTTAGACCTCTAATGTAAGAAGGTTTTAAAGCATCAATAATTGTTTGTTCCTCTTTTTCGGTAAAAGGTTTTCCGTAATTGAAATCCCAAGTTTCTTTGTTGAAACAATTTTTACAATGATGGGTACAACCACTTACAAAAAGAGTTACTCTTACACCTGGGCCATTAGCTGTATCTGTGAATTTAATATCGGCGTAGTTCATTTTTAAACCTCCTAAATCAATTAATACTTTAATTATATCGTAAAAATATGTTTTTTTCAATTGAAAAAATAATAAATATTTGTATAAAACATGCAAAAACAGCCTTTATTTCTGGTCAAAATATGGTATTGTTCTAGTTTTTAGATTCTTTATAAATATTGAGAAAAATTGCTATTTGTGGTATAATATAAGTATCAAAAGTTTCTGGAAAGGAGAAAAGGATATGAAGTTTGATAATCTTGTTTTAGAAAGCGAGCAAAAAGTTTTTGTTGCTGAAAAATTTTTTGATGAAAATTTAAACACGATTATTCGTCAAAGAGGTGAAAACAACGATGGACAGAAAAGACATAAGGCATATACTGCTTCTGTATTTTTTTGCCCTAAGTGCAAGAAAATGCATTTTCTTTACATAAATGAAGTGAAGAACAGTAAGCACATCTACAACTCTGAACAAGAAGGAGACCCTGAATTTTTGGAGATGGTAGATGTGAATGGACGCAGAAATTCCTATGACCATGAAGCAGAATTCGAATGCCCTTCATGTGGTTTTATTTTTTCTAAGGAAGATCTCCACTACCTCCCTCGTCGGCTTGACACCGAATCCATGACGCTAAAATCTGTAAAGATTTTCCCTGTTAAGGATGATAAGTTGGTTGCGTCTGTTTTTTCTGCAATGTATTTTCCTTCTGTTGAGACAGAGCAGTTAGCAGTAGTTCCTGTTAGATATCGAATTGTTTTTAATCTGAAAACAGGACAAACATTTCTGATGGAAGGCCGTACTTTGTCTAATAAGCATCCCAAATTTGATGACGCTCCGCATGTTTTTAGAGCTACCTTCTTTAATAAAGATATGGCTCCCTCAGCTTATCGGAAAATTACTAGTAATCCCAATATTGTGGCAGTGTTGGCAGAAGCTATTCTTGAAGTTTATGGAGGGCAAAAAGAACAGCTGACCAAGAAAGGTGATTTCTCAGATACTACTTTTAACATGATTACATGCTATAACTATGCTCATTATTTTAATTTTGAGTATTACAAACAAGCGTCTGAAATCATTAACACTAGGCATTATGATCGTGCCTCTAAGGATCGTATTGCATATAAATTCAATTGTATCAAAACGAAATTTGAGTCTAACGATCCTGAATTATTCTCAAAATACCTGTTTAAAGGTATTAAGAATAATCTTCGTCCGAAAAAAGCTATAAAAAAGATTATATTCCAGAATCCTTTACTGTCTGATCTTTATCGGTTTATGCTCTCGATAGGATTCAGTAATCAGGATGTACTTTTAAGCTTTATGACTTCTCATCTGGATTGTTCTAAAGCCTTAGAAAAACTTATAAATACCGTAAGAGAAGAAGAGGATCATGAAATTTGTATTCAGTTTCTGAGCTTTCTCTTGGAAGTAAAAGGAGAGGCTGAGACGCTAAAGTATCTTAGTTCCTCTAAGGATAAGCTTTCTGATTATTTTGTAGACACAGCTTATATGGCTGTTTCTTTCCATAAGAGAGATATGCTAAAAAATCGTCATTTAAAAGGATCTTTGAAGCAGACTCATGATGCTCTTGCCCGTGATTTTTATCGAATCAAGAATCCTAACCGCTCCATTGATTATAATGAAGAAGAAATGGCACTCAATGATAATATTGATGACATTGATTTTATTCTGGCAAAGGACACCTATGAACTGATTGATATCGGTCAAGAAATGGGTATCTGTGTAGGTTCTTATGGCAATAAAGCTGCAAATAAGCAGTCTGTTATTTTGAAGATGATCCAAGGCAAGAAGTACGTTGGCTGTATTGAGTTAACTGCTGATTGCAAGGAAATGATTCAAGCAAAGGCCTGCTATAATAATCTTTTGCAGGAAGTAAAAGCTGAAGCTCTTAAAAAATGGGTTAAGAAACATAAAATTCAAGCAAACTGCAGCGATTACAGACATATAAAAAATGGACAAATTGAGTATAATGAAGACCAGATTTATCAAGGACATTACAATTATGCCAATTATTATCTTGGTAATGTTCGCTATCAGGCTCGGCAGATTCTTCATGAAGGTGAAGAGACTCATGATGATGATGACGGTTTGGACATGCTTTTTTAATAAAAAAAGACCACTAAAAAAGTGGTCTTTTTTTATATTATACCATTAATTTTTAATTCTTGACACACAAAAAGAACGCTTAAAAGAATTAAAATGGCTATGATAGTATAGTAAATACGCCAAAACCAGATATGTCTTCCTATATATCCACGAAGAACCCATAATCCCTGCTTATTTGATTTTCTATTATTACAAGAAGGACAACTTGCTACCAAATTTTTGGGATCGTTTACATTTTTTATACCTGATAACTTAATTATCAATCTTGGAATAAGATGTTTTTTTACTGCATCAACTGCAATAACATGATCTACCTGAAGTTGTTTTTTAGTTAAAATTTTTCCACAATAAGCACAATGGTACTTTTTCCCATTATGCTTGTATCCTTTATTTGCTTTAAAGAATTCATCACGATAATTTGAAGAACGTGTATATCTGCTATCTTCCTGGTCTATTCTTAGTTTCCGTTTGTTACAAAACCTTAACAACTCTCTTTGTCTTGAATCATCCATAGTATACCAATATCCTGTTCCAGAACCAGTACTTTTAAAAGTTAATCCAAGCTCTTTTAACTCATTTCTATAAGTATAAGTAGCTCTTTTCCCATCAGTAATTCGAATCACTTATAAAACCCCTTTCGTCTTTATCTTTTTATATTCATTTTAACACAAAAGCTAAAATAATTATATAATTTTTTATATTTTTATTGATTTTATAGCATATATGTGCTATAATTAAATAAAAGGA
>RCNI01000107.1_pt1 | contig 54280 bp, 48 predicted proteins | sample 2041151 | NCBI WGS metagenome assembly RCNI01 (sample SAMN09708214, study PRJNA481090) | feces metagenome | isolation source: feces | place: Antarctica: Albino Rookery
TATCACCGGCGTCCGCAATGTGTTCGTTGACTTCCCCGAGTTTGCATGGAAGCTCTTCGGCCGTCAGGTTCCCAAGAACATGACTACCCCCTCCGGCTATGCCAATAACGGCACCGTTGTCGTTCCCGATGAAAAGCCTACCCCTCCCACCCCCGTAGATCCCAGCGAGCCTGTAATTCCTGATAAGCCTGTAACTCCCGATAAGCCCGTAGACCCCGCTCCCGTGGATCCCATTGATCCTTCTGAGCCCTCCACCCCCACCGGCGATATCTACACCAAGGTAACCAATCCTTCTCAGCTGACAGACGGCAAGTATGTGCTGGTTCTTGCAAAGGACAATAAAACAGCCCTTGGTCAGTTTTTTAATAAAACTTGGGTCAAACAGGAGCAGGTTACAGTCAATCCGGTTCAGGATAAATTTGAAATTACGCCTTCCCAGCTTTGGACACTGACAGTAAATACCGCAGACCAAACCGTTAAAATGACCGATTCCAATAATGTTACAATTGGACACGGAGGAGGCAAAAACAGCATTAACATCAATCCCAGTGCCGAATGGAGTTATGCATTTGACGCTGCAAATTCTACTTTCAGCTTTACGCACACCGGACACTCTCTGGGACTGAACGGTAATTTCCGTGCATACTCAGACAGTAAGTTTCCTCACGACTTCATCCTCTATAAGCAGACCGGAAGCGGAACCCCTGCTAAGGACGAAACCAAAATCGTGGCTCACAGCATGACCCTTACCGACCGCATCAGCATGAACTACATCATCAAGCTCGCCAAGAACGACCTGCCGGAAAATGTCACTATCCGGTTCACCAATACGAATCATGTAACAGGCATGACCACTTTCCGGGATGAATCCATTGTGCTGAATGATGCATCCAGAGTAACCGTCCTTCCCGACGGCCGCTACATGGTCACTGTAGACATCGCCGCCAAGGAAATGGCAGATACCATCAAGGCAGAATTGTTTGTAGCAGGCACACAGGGTGCTGTGGATAGCAACCCCTATTCCGTCAGGGAGTACTGTGAAGCTCTTCTCGACAACACCGATGCCCGGATTCAGGAAATGGCCCGTGCCCTGCTGAATTACGGTGCGGCTGCTCAGGCGCATAAGCACTATAACGAGAAAACCCTTGCAAACGCCAATCTGAGCCCCGCTCAGAAAGCCCCCAAGGCGGATAAAACCGCTTTCAGCAAATATACTGCTGTTCAAACTCCCACCGGTGCAAACGGCATTGCCTATTACGGAAGTTCGCTGAACATGATCAGCAAGACCGGCCTGAAACATTATTTCACGCTGAACGCCGGTCAGACAATCAGCAGCTTTCAGTTTGAACTTGTGGACGGTTCCAGCGTAACCGAACTCAAAGTGCAGCAAAATGCAAATCCCAACTTCTATTTCGTGGAAATTCCCGACATTTACGCAGCTGATCTGGGAAAAACCTTCACCCTGCGTGTAACCAACACAGCGGATAACTCCACTATGGATTTTGCGTACAGTCCCTATCATTACTTGAATCTGGCTGCGGGCAGTGCAAATCCCACTATGCCCCCTCTGGCTTTTGCCATCGCCGACTATTGTAACGCTGCTGCAAAGATGATCGTAAAATAACCATTCTGCACTGTGCCGCAGACCGCTTTTTTGAGTGGTTTGCGGCACTTTTCTATGTAGCTGCAAAACGCCGGGCTGACACCGTCCACAGGCAGAAGTGAGATGTTTTCCTGTGGGAAATTTATGTATTTTATATACAAATCGTAACTTTTGCTCTTCCATTTTACTACACAATGTGCTATAATATCTTTTACCAATTTTATGGAGAGGAGATATTATGAAACATACAACTAAGCGTGCAGCCGCTCTGCTGCTCCTGCTTTCTCTGGTTCTGTCGCTGTTTACTGTCAGCGTCAGCGCTGCAGGAAAAATCACTACTGCCCCCACCGGTTATACCAAAGCTTCCGATGTTCAGTACAAGGAAGTCGGCGGTCATCTGGCAAACTGGGGTGCTCGTGGCGAGGACTGCGTGTTCCTCACCACCTATGCAGGTGACTACTATACCGGCAACTCCAGCTTCGACAAGCTGAACGCCCCCGAAGGTGGCACCAGCCAGTCCAACGCTCCTCAGAGCGCTCTGTACAGCACCCTTCAGGAGATGATGAAGTCTCATCACAGTCATCAGACCAACTACGGTGAGACCCGAGATCTCTATCAGTACACCGACTGTGTCAGCAATGACACCGCTCACATCTCTTCCTTCTACTCCGGAAAGCAGCTGGGTGGAAAGTGGGATAGCGGCAAGACATGGAACCGTGAGCACACCTGGCCCAACAGCAAGGGTCTGGATGGAAATGACGAAAACGACATTATGATGCTCCGTCCCACTTATGTCAAAGAGAACAGCTCCCGCGGCAACACTGCCTACGGCAACAACTATTTTGATCCCGGCGTATCCACTCGTGGCGACTGCGCAAGAATCGTCCTCTATGTCTATGTACGTTGGGGCAATACCGGCAAAATGTGGGGCGCCAGCGGTGTCATGGAAAACCTGGATGTTCTTCTCCAGTGGATGGAAGAAGACCCCGTTGACACTTGGGAAATGGGCCGTAACGATGCCGTACAGGATATCACCGGCGTCCGTAATGTGTTCGTTGACTTCCCCGAGTTTGCATGGAAGCTCTTCGGCCGTCAGGTTCCCAAGAACATGACTACCCCCTCCGGCTATGCTAAGGACGGCACCATTCATGTTCCCGACGGCAAGCCCACTCCCCCTGTTAACCCCGATGTTCCCGAGACCGACTACAACAAGCCCGGCACTCCTGTTGCCAAGCTGCCCGAGAACGGCGAATATGTTATCTGGGCTCCCGCTCATAACAAGGCTATGAGCTCTGTATGGCCCGAGAATTCCTACTACAACACCGGCAAGGATGTTGCTGTTGCTGACGGCAAGCTTACCGGCTACGGTGACACTGAAAAGTGGACCATTCAGGATAACGGTGACGGCACCGTTTCCATCCTCGTTGGCGGCAAGAAGCTGGGCATGCAGGATCAGTACACCAGCATGAGCCTCGGCGCACGCAACGACAAGTGGGTCCTCGAAGATGCCGGCAACGGCCTGTTCTATGTAAAGAACTCCGTCTGCAATGCTTACATCCAGTGGTTCGCAGCTAAGGAAACCTGGAGCGCATACAACAAGATCGATGCAGGTAAGGAATCTTGCTTCGCACTGGCTCTCACCTCTACCAAGGACTCCACCGTCCCTGTTGAGCCCGAGCAGCCCACCGAGCCTGATGTCAAGCCCACCGATCCCGAAGTTAAGCCTACCGATCCCGAAGTTAAGCCCACTGACCCTGAGGTTAAGCCTACTGATCCTGAGGTTAAGCCCACCGATCCTGAGGTTAAGCCCACTGAGCCCGAGGTTAAGCCTACCATCCCCAAGAAGAATGTCCTGTCCATGAAGATTCCCGGCAAGACTGTCTACTTCAACGGCAAGATCGCTAACAAGCGTTTCCTCGGCACCACCACCAATGTGGCTGAGGCTGTGGAAGTGTTCAAGGAAGAGACCGATGGCGGCTTCTACCTGTACTTCATGGACGGCAGTGCTAAGAAGTACATCTCCGTTCAGGAAACCGAGTACAAGGACAAGAAGACCGGCGAGATGAAGAAGGGCAACCAGATTGCTCTGACTGACAAGGCCGAGTCCGTGTACCATGTGGACAGCAAGCTTGGCACTCTGGTCACCTCCATTGGCAAGAACCAGTACTATCTGGGCAGCTACACCAACAAGGACGGCAAGACCTTTGATACCATCAGCGCTTCCAAGACCAAGTATGTCAACGCTGAAAACATCGGCAAGACTCAGTTCGCAGCAAAGCTGACTGCCATTGGCGGCGGCTCTGCACAGACCGGCGACAGCTTCTCCATGGTTACTGTTGTGACCGCTATGGTTGGCGTTTCCGCTCTGGCTGTTCTGGTTATCAACCGCAAGAAGTACCACATTTAATTGTGTGAACCGGCGGTAAATCTCCGGAAAAATAATTTTGGCGCAGCTCCTTCGGGAGCTGCGCCTTTTGTTTTCCGTATTTTATTCGCCCAGCAGGAAGTTGTCGCCCTGAACCTGCAGGCTGGAGCTATAGAAGGCTTCCATAGCCTTCTCAAGTCCCACTGCGTCAGCCACACCCGCCGTTTCATAGCAGGAGTGCATAGCAAGCTGGGGCAGTCCGATATCCGCCGTAGGCACGGACACATGGGCCAGAGAGATATTGCCCAAGGTGGAACCGCCGGGGATGTCTGCACGGTTGCAATAGGTTTGGACAGGCACCTGCGCCTTGCCGCAAACCTTGCGGAAGATTGCAGCAGATACGCCGTCGGTGCTGTAACGGAGATTGGCGTTGAATTTCAGCACCACACCGCCGCCCACCACCGGGGCATTGGCGGCATCCGCATATTCGGGATGGTTGGGATGGATGGCATGGGCGTTGTCCGCAGAAACCATGAAGGAATTTGCCAGCATCACCTGCTCGTCCAGCCCCAGTCCGGCGCAAATCCGGCTGACAGTGCTTTCCAGCAGCTTGGAGGCTGCGCCCTGCACGGAGGAGGAACCTACCTCTTCGCTGTCGAATACGCACAGCAGCGGAATGCTGCCGCTGTCTTTTGCATTCAGGAAGCCTTGGGTACAGCCCCAGGCACATTCCAGATCGTCCAGCGCTGCGGAGGAAATATATTCCTCGTCCACGCCCCAGACGGTTGCCTTCTGACGAACATAGAGATAGAGGTCATGTCCCAGAATCTTACCGCCGGCTGCCTCTTCCAGCAGCTTTTCGAGTTTGCCTGCTGCATCACTGCCACCCAGCAGGGGCAGGGTGTCCACAGCAGGATTCCACGCATAACCGTCGTTGGCTTTCCGGTTCATGTGGATAGCCACATTGGGAATCAGGAGCAAATCCCGGTCAATGTTGATAAGGCGGCTCTGCACACCGTTTTCGGTCTCCACCAGTACCCGTCCCGCAATGGAGAGGGGACGGTCCAGCCACGGTGCCATCAGCATTCCGCCATATTTTTCAGTTGCCAAACGGGTATATTTCCCCGTAATCTCCCCGTTTTCCTTCACCTTAAAGGTAGGACGGTCGGAGTGGCTGGCGCTCATCATAAAGCCCTTGGGCGTTCCCGCAGGCACCCGGAATGCCAGCACAGCCGTGCCGCCCCGGGTGAGAAAATATTTTCCGCCGGGAACCAGCTTCCAGTTTTCTCCCTCAGAAATCCGGGTATAGCCCGCCTTTTGGAGCGTGTCACAAAGGTATGCCGCTGCATGGTAAACGCTGACAGAGGCATCCAGAAAATCCATCAAATTTTTCGTTCTGGTATCCATGTCTTATGCCTCCACCAGCTGGCAGAACAGATCAATCTGATCTGCAATGGTCTGCAATGCACTGCGCCAGAAGTTCTTGTCCGTCAGGTCGATGCCTGCAACCTTTGCGGTATCCTCGGCAGTTGCCACAGTGGTGGTATACAGGAGCTTCTTATACTTGGGGATGAAGTCTGCTCCCTCCTGCTCATACTGGGCATAGAGGCCACGGGCGAACAGGCCGCCAAAGGCGTAGGGGAAGTTATAGAAGGTGGGGCCGTAGTAATGGCTCTTGCACACCCACATATAAGGATGACGGCAATCAGGATCCAGTCCGTCGCCGTAGCACTCCTTCTGAGCCTGCAGCATCAGTTCGCAGAGATTATCCGCATTCATAAACTTCTCCTCCCGGTTTTCAAAGACCATGGACTCAAAGCGATAGCGAGAATAGATGTCGCAGATAATCTGTGCAGCATCCTGAAGCTGAGATTCAATGAGCGCCAGCTTTTCCTGAGAATCTGCTGCCTTATTGATAGCAGAAGCCATAACGACACACTCATTGAAGGTGGATGCAGTCTCTGCAAGGGGCATGGAATAGTCCTTGTTGAGGGGACGGTGGTCCCGGATGCAGAAATTGTGGTAGGCGTGACCCAGCTCATGGGCAAGGGTCACAACATCGGTAAACATACCGTCGAAATTGGTGAGAATACGGCTTTCGCCCAAGCATTCCACACCGGAGCAGAAAGCACCGCCGGCCTTGCCGTCTCTGGGATAAAAGTCGATCCATGCATTATCGAAGGCCCGGGCGATCATGTCGGCCTCCTCCGGGTTGAAGGATGCAAACTGCTCAACCAGGAATGCCTTGGCATCTTCGGTGGTGAACTTGGTGGAAGATTTGCCCATAGGAGCAAAGAGATCGTACCAGGGCAGGCCGTTTTCATGGCCCAGTGCCTTACCCTTAACCTTGAGATACTGCCAGAACTTGGGCAGATACTCGTCCATGGCGCCTAGCATAGCATCCAGAGTTTCCTTCTTCATGTTGCACTGCTTCAGGGTGCGCTCCAGAGGGGATGCATAGCCACGAAGCTGGCAGTCGGAGATCGTTTCCAGCTTGATGGAGTTGAGGGCATAGGCCACCGCATCCTTAATGCGGTCGTAGCAGGCGATCTCAGCCTCATAAGCATCCTTACGAACGGCAGGGTCTGCATCATAGGCAAGGTTACGAATCGCGGAGAGATTGGTGGTGGTGTCACGGTAAGCCACCGGAACGGTGCTGGTCAGGTACTGCTGCATATCGCTCCATGCGTTGCCGCCGGACAGCTCCATTTTTGCCATGACAGCCTCGCCCATGCCCGGCAGGATATACCGACTGAACTCCAGCATGTATTGGAAAAGGAAGCGGTAGTCCGCAAGATCATTGTCCTGCTCCACCAGTTCCATCAGGTTCGGCAGCTTTGCCGCCCATTCCTGAAATGCCGCAAGCGGCGCAGCCACGGCGCTGTATGCGGCCATAATCTGTCCCATATAGGAACCGGCCTCGGGATTTTTAGTGTCGGCTGCCTGCCGCAGGGATGCGTAGCCTGCCAGCTTGTCCACCAGCTTTACAAGCTCCTCCTGCAGGGCAATGCCCCTTTTCAGCCCGTCCATGGGCTCAAGATCCGGAAGCTCCTTTGAAAAATCCTCGATTTTTGCCGCCTGCTTTTGCAGCGCCGCAAGGTCGGATGCAAACTTGGGATCGTCAAAGCCGCAGTAAATCGGCTCTAAGTTCCAAACATCATTCATTGGGGTGTACCTCCTTGATAAACTGATGCCTCTATCTTACACCCAAGGGGCAGTTCCGTCAATGAAAAGCTGTACCTGCTCTTAGTCTCCTTCTTTCCCCCACGCCCGTGTTTCTTCTCCATTATATACTATAAAATGTTTTATATATCACTTAATATGTCGTTTTTTGTCGATTTTAGACGAGCGATTGTTTTGATTTTTCCTTGCAAAATATGATTCATTATGCTAAATTATATTTGTCGCACGCGGCAGGAATTGTCGTGATTATCGGGGAGACAAGTTCAAAATGACAGGAGAGGAAATTATGGATAATCGTACAACCGTATTCATCGCAGACAGCACGGAAGAGTTTTGCGGTTCTCTGTCAGCCGCACTGATGCACACAGACGGTTTTCAGGTCATCGGGACCGCAGGGGATGGAGAGCAAGCCCTTCGCATGATCACAGAAAAGAAACCTGATGTTTTGGTTTTGGATCTTATGCTGGCAAAAAGAGACGGAATCAGCATCATGAAATCACTTTTAGGCATGGAGAAAAGACCCATTATTCTGGCTACATCCGGTTTTGTCACAGATTATGTATCATCGGCGGCCGCCAATCTGGGCGCCCGGTATCTGATGCTGAAGCCTTGTGACATTGCCGCCGTGGTAGAGCGTTTGGAGGAATTTCGCAGTGGGGAGAGCCTGCGAACCGTTCCCATGCGCCGCCCGGACAAAACCAGCATCGAATCTATGGTCACCAATATCATCCACGAAATCGGCGTCCCGGCCCACATCAAGGGCTACCAGTATCTTCGGGAAGCCATCATCCTTGCAGTAGAGGATATCGATGTGATCAACGCCATCACAAAAGTTCTCTATCCGCAGGTCGCCAAGACCTTTTCCACTACCCCCAGCCGGGTGGAGCGTGCCATCCGTCACGCCATTGAAGTGGCTTGGGATCGGGGAGATCTGGACACCCTCCAGCGCTTCTTCGGCTACACCGTGTCCAATACAAAGGGAAAGCCCACCAATTCGGAATTTATCGCTCTGATTGCCGACAAATTGCAGCTGCAGCTCAAGGGCGCAGATGTTGCCCAGCTTTAGCGAAAGGTCCCGGGCAGGACATGGATCTGCCCTGCCCGTTTTGTGCTCCACCGCCCCTGACGGGGTATAATTTTTTAATTGACAGTATGTGGAAAAAAAGTTATAATCGACTGTATAAAAAGCCGTGTTGGCAGTTTTGCCCCCGAAATTTCCCCACATTTCAGCTTTCGGGCAAACCCGGTGCAATCGATCAAAAATAAGGAGCAGCAATATGGAAAACGAAGAAATCCAGCAGAACGAAGAGCAGCAAAATATCCTGACTCTCACCGACGAAAACGGTGTGGATACCGATTTCGAGTATCTTGACAGCGTAGACTACAACGGCAAGGAGTATCTGGTGCTGATCCCCGTTGAGGCCATTGCCACGGAGATCGTCATTCTGGAGGTGGAGCCCGTGGACGAGGAGACCGAAAACTATCTCTCCGTTTCCGACGAGAACATTCTCAACGCCGTGTACGATATTTTCAAAGAGCGGTATAAGGATATCCTGACATTCGAAGATTGATGTGCTAAAAAGCGGACGGTTAAAACCGTCCGCTTTTTCTTTGTCCTGTTCCAAAATATTGCACACCTCTCCCCTTTTCTTACCGCAATTCTGCGGCAAGAAGTGGAAAGGCTTCCTGTAAAAAAGGGATCGCAACAAGCGATCCCTTTTTATCAATCTTCAATTCTGCGGATATTGGCGCCCAAAGCCGTCAGCTTTTCAATCAGGTGCTCATAGCCACGCTCAACGAAGTGGCTGTTCTTCACGAAGGTGATACCCTCCGCTGCCAGACCTGCAATTACCAGCGCCGCACCGGCTCTGAGATCCCGGGCGCAAACCGTTGCACCATAAAGCTGGTCGCTTCCGGTGACGATAGCGGTCTTGCCGTTGATCTGAATATCAGCGCCCATGCTCTCCAGCTCCGAACAGTAGCCGAAGAAACGGGTCTCGTAGACACTTTCCGTCAGGCGGCTGACACCGGATGCCAAAGTCATACACACACAAATCTGTGCCTGCATATCCGTGGGGAATCCGGGATAAGGACGGGTCTTGACCGTAGTATGGCGCAGGCGTCCTTCGCTGCGGATGCGGATAGAATCATCATAGTTGATAATCTCTACGCCCATTTCCAGCAGTTTGGAGGTAATGCAATCCATATGCTTGGGGATGACATTCTTCACCAGCACATTGCCGCCGGTGGCTGCCACTGCCGCAAGATAGGTGCCTGCCTCAATCTGGTCGGGAATAATGGCGTAGGTGCCCCCCTGCAAAGACTGAACGCCACGGATCTTGATGGTATCGGTACCGGCGCCGGAAATGTTGGCACCCATGGTGTTAAGATAGTTGGCAAGGTCAACGATGTGCGGCTCCTTGGCGGCATTTTCAATCACCGTAGTGCCGGGAAGCAGGGTTGCTGCGATCATAATGTTCACAGTTGCGCCTACGCTCACCACATCCAGACTGACCCGGTTGCCCCGCAGCCCGTTGGGGCCCGGCTCCAGCGCCACATATTCGTCGGTCTCGTCCACATCGGCACCCAGCGCCACAAAGCCCTTGATATGCTGATCAATGGGGCGGGATGCAAAATTACAGCCGCCGGGAAGTGCGACCTTTCCACGGCCGAAGCGGCTCAGCAGTGCACCCATCAGGTAGTAGCTGGCACGCATTTTCTTCACCAGTTCGGGGTCCGGGCAGGTGCAGGTCACATTGGAGCAGTCGATCTCCACGACCCCTGCCTCCCCATGCTGCACCTCGGCACCCATTTCTTCCAAAATGGAAAGCAGGATGCGCACATCGGAAATATCCGGTACATTTTCAATTCTACACTTGCCGTTTACCAGCAAGGTTGCCGGCAAAATGGCCACAGCCGCATTCTTTGCGCCGCTGATAGTCACTTCACCTCTAAGCGGAGTTCCGCCATAAATTTCATATCGAGCCAAGGATAATCCTCTCCTTGCGAATAATTGGAATTTTGTCCAGTCTTTTGATTATAACATAGTTATTTTATTCTGTAAAGTAATTTTTACTGCACTCTTCGCAGTCCTTTGGGGTAATGGTTCTTGAGGATCTGTCCGTCACCCTTGCCCCAGCCCAGAGAAAATCCGTCCACTGTCACAAGGCACCAGCCCTTTTTGGGGGACTTGACCACATTGCCGCTCATGTAATCCCGGATCTCCTGACTGTCCCAGCTGTAGTCCTGCACAGTGCTGCAATCCTTAAGCCAGAGTGCCAAAGCATGGGCCGGTTCGAACCGATCTTTTTTGAGTACGCCCAGCTCCAGTCCCGGCCGCAGGACCTTTAGCCCACGAAGATCCGGCATATCCACCGGTGCCCAGTAAAGGCTCTGGCCGAAGGAAATTGCCTTGCCTTCCGGCAGCTCGATCTTCATTTCTCTGGCAAACTGCTGCCAGAGCTGGCTTAATTTTTCTCCGGCACCGCCGGAGCCCTGAGGTTCTTCCTCCCCTTTTCGGCGCAAAACCGCGCCAAAATGTCCCTCGCCCAGCAGTTTGTGGGGCCACATCCGGAACTGTCCGGGGCCTGCCGGGGTAAACCAGGGCGCTGCAACTGTCTCAGGTTCAAAATCCGGATGCTCCTTCAGGAAGCGCTCTATCGTCTCTTCATTTTCCGCCGGGGCAAAGGTACAGGTGGAATACACCAGCCGCCCGCCGGGGCGCACCATGGCTGCGCCGGAATGTAAAATCTCTGCCTGCCGTCTTGCGCACATCTGCACGGTTTCCTCGCTCCAGTCCGTGACGGCGGCTTCCTCCTTGCGGAACATTCCCTCTCCCGAGCATGGGGCATCGATGAGCACACGGTCAAAGTAGCCCGGCAGCCGTTCTGCCAGACGCTGGGGATGCTCATTGGTCACAAGGCTGTTTGCGACTCCCATCCGCTCTATATTGCGGGACAGGATCTTTGCTCTTTTGGGATTAATCTCGTTTGTCAGCAGGAAGCCCTCTCCCCCCATTCTGCCGGCAATCTGGGTGGTTTTTCCGCCGGGGGCGGCACACAGATCGCAGACCCGTTCACCGGGCTGGGGGTCCAGCAGCGCCACGGCAGACATGGCACTGGCTTCCTGTAAATAATATACGCCTGCCTCGTGATAAGGGTGCAGTCCCGGACGGGAATCCGGGTCATAATACCGTCCCATAGGTTCCCATGGCACATTTTCCCCCGCAAAGGGCAGATTATCGGGGAATTTCCCCTTCAGCGGATTCAGACGAAGCGCCACCGCTCTGGGCCTCTCAAGGCTTTGCAGGTATGCATCGTATTCTTCACCCAATTGATCCTGCATCCGCTTCAAAAAGTCTTCCGGCAGCATCTCGGTCACATCCTTTCCATGTCATTGTACCATAGCTGTTACCATAATTCTATCGACAAATATCACAAAGCGCAACAAATACCCGGCGCAGAACCTGTCTGCGCCGGGTATTGAACGGAAATTTACTCTTCTTCCTTAGCTTCTGCGATGATCTTGGCCTGATTTGCCTTGGGTACTTCCTCATAACGGACAAAGTCCAGAGTGAAGGAGCCGCGAGCCTGTGTCATTGCCCGCAGGTCAATGGCATAGCTGCTCATTTCAGCCATGGGAACCTCAGCCTCAACAACGGTATTGCCGTCATTGTCGGGGTTCATACCCATAACACGGCCACGGCGCTTATTCAGGTCGCCGATGACATCGCCCATGTAGCTGTCGGGGATGGTGACAGCCAGAGCGCCGATGGGCTCCAGCAGAGTGGGCATAGCATTGGGCATTGCTTCCTTGAAGGCAAGGATTGCAGCCAGCTTAAATGCCATTTCGTTGGAGTCAACGGGGTGATAGGAACCATCATAGAGGACAGCCTTCAGATTGACCATGGGATAGCCTGCCAGCGGGCCCTTCTGAACAGCTTCCTGCACGCCCTTTTCAACGGCAGGATAGAAGTTCTTGGGAACGCTGCCGCCGAAGACTTCTTCAGCAAAGATCAGCCCATCCTGCTCTTCCTGCGGCTCAAAGCGAATCCATACATCACCGAACTGGCCGGAACCGCCGGTCTGCTTCTTGTGACGGCCGTGAGCTTCGACCTTCTTCTTGATCTTCTCACGGTAGGCAACCTTGGCGGGGCTCAAAACGGTCTCTACACCGAAGCGGCCCTTGAGTTTGGAAACCAGAACATCCAGATGCTGATCGCCAGTGCCGGAAATGACCAGCTGGCGGGTCTCAGCATTATTGACAATGCTGAAGGAGGGATCCTCTTCGTTCAGACGGTTGAGGCCCATGCCTACCTTGTCGTCCTGACCCTTTACCTTGGGGGCAATGGCCATGGAGTAGCAGGGAGCGGGATAAGGGATACCCTTCAGGGAAACGACCTTACGGGGATCACACAGCGTATCACCGGTTCTGACCTTTTCCATCTTGCCGAAGGCACCAATGTCGCCGCAGGAAAGTGTCTTGACCTCTGTATTCTTCTTGCCGCACATGGTGTACATGCGTCCCAGTTTCTCAGTCTCGCCGGTACGGGAATTCACAAGGGTTGTGTCCTGCGTAATCTCACCGGACAGGACCTTGATATAGGAATACTTGCCGTACTGGTCGGAAACGGTCTTCCATACATAGGCAGAGGGAACGCCACGGGGAGAAACCACGAATTCCTCCACCTTGCCGTCGGCGGTGGTAGCCTTATGGTAGTTACCCTCAACAGGGTTGGGCAGCAGGTCGATGACATGGTCCATCAGCATCAGGCTGCCGAGGCAGGTAACGGCAGAGCCGCAGATAACCGGGAACAGGCTCAGCTCAGTAACGCCCTGATGCAGGCCCTTGATCATTTCAGCATAAGTAAAATCGTCGCCCTCAAAGAAACGCTCCATCAGCGCCTCATCGGTCTCAGCAACGGACTCCTTCAGGGCATCGTGGAACTCTTCCACCACGCTCTGCTTATCCTCGGGGATCTCAATTTCCACCCGCTTGAGGTCCCGCATCTCAAAGGCACGCTTGTTGAGCACATCGATGATGCCGGTGATCTTCTTGGAGCTGTCCCAGATGGGAACCACTACAGGAGCAATCTTGTTGCCGTAGCGCTCACGCAGAGCATTAAAGGTAGCGTTATAATCGGAGTGATCCTCGTCTACCTTGGAAATATAGATAAAGCGAGGCATATTGCGCTCCTCGCAATACTTCCATGCTTTTTCAAAGCCAACGGTTATGCCGTCCTTAGCGGAGCAAACCAGAATGGCAGCATCGGCAGCCCGGAGGGCTTCCATCACAGCGCCGGAAAAATCAAAGGCACCGGGGGTATCCAGCAGATTGATTTTATGGTTATGATATTCCAGAGGAACCACGGAAGTGGAAATAGAGATATTGCGGCGGATTTCCTCGGGATCGTAGTCACATACAGTATTGCCGTCAGCATTTTTGCCCATACGGTCAATGGCGCCGGTCATATAAAGCAGACTCTCTGCCAGCGCAGTCTTGCCGCTGCCGCTATGGCCCAGCAAGCAGATATTACGGATTGAGTTGGCTGTGTACATGGTAATTCAAACTCCTTTCGGGAAGGTCTTCCTTCCTTTTGCTTGCGAATGGTGTTATGCACCGCAATACGGACATTATACACGAAAGCAGTTCGAATTTCAATGCCAATTTCGTCAAAATGCAAAAAATCAGCAAAAATAGCTGTGGACGATTGTTCTTCTGTGCAAAACACCCAAAACCGCCCACCTCAATTTTAACACCCTTCACAAATTACAGGCGCAAAAAAACGGGAGGTTTCCCTCCCGCTTTTTCAGATCAATCTTGTCCACTCTGTAATGAGCAGTCCGGGAATCATCCAGATCAGTTCATAGAGCAGCATATTGACAGGAGTCAGCAGTTCGCTGCTTCCCAGCACCGTCAGTGCCGCCATGATGACAAGTCCCAGAATGCCTCCAAGCATATGCACAGTCACACCTGCATAGCTGGCAGACTTTAGTGCTCTTGCGCCGGTGACTGCGTAGGCAGCACTTGCAAGACCCTCTCTTGTGGTCAGTGCCAGCACCTCGGCACCCTCATCGGGTTCCCGGCTCGCCAGCTCCTGCCGGACATTGCGATCCGGGAAGGCAATCTGACGGGTATTGACACCGAATTTTTTACGGATAAAGCCCTCGGTGAGGATAAAGTCACCGGAAGTCAGCACCGGAGTCAGTCCCCGGTAGGCACACAGGGTCGTAAGTCCTGCCGCCACGGTTTTGATCTTGTTATAGGTCATGGCGAACACGCCGCAAAGGGCGCCGTCAATGGCCACATACACCGCCTGATTCACATGGGTGCCGTTAGGCATCTCCACGCCCATCTCCTGCATGAAGGAAAGGGTACCTGCCAGCACCGCTTCCCCTTCCACGATACCGCCGATACCGCCGTTTCCGTAGGAACGGAGGTTTTCGACCTCGTAGTGGTAGCCGCTGCGGCTTTCCAGAAGCTGGGTAAAGATGGGTGCCATACCGCCGCCGTCCGCAGAAATCACTGCCGTAGCGTAGGCTACCACCTCATCGGGATTTCTGGTGCCGTAGAATTTGACACCGTTCATTTTGACAGAGCCCGCCGGGAAAAGATCCTCAGATTTCAGAGGGAACACAGCAGGCACGCTCATGCCCTTCACGCCCCGCCAGCCGCAGATCACTGTGCCCAGCTGATGGAGCTTGCGCTCCAGAATCGCCATGGGGCGGCTCAGGGTAATATACGAAGTAGCAGGAACCGACACCAGCAGCGATGCGCTGAAAAACTGGATGCCCGTGGCCACGGAGTGCAAAAATCCGGCAGCCACGCCAATGGCGAGGCTTACCAGCAGTGCCGTCAGAGCGTAGATGTTCATCGTCCGCTCCGCTGCGGAGGTTTGCTGGTAATTGTCCATAAAGTCCTCTACCTGCCCTTCCCCACGCAGGAAGCCGGGGCGGCCTTCGTAGAAGTCCTTGGATGCCACAACGCTGTCCAGATTGATTGCCTTGCGCATGGTATCCATCTGTCCCATTTCGATGTTGCGCTTCTGATAGGTGCTCCAAAGGGACATAGTCATGTTGAAGCTGAACGCCGCACAGCAGGGCACCCGCACCTGCTTCAGACAGAGCAATCCGTCTGCAAGGCAGGCAATCAGGCTGAATACCAGCAGCGTATTGAGGGAGAATTTTCCCTTAAAGAGATCGGTAACGCCCTCCATCAGCTGATAGCTGCCCAGCAATGCCGACAGCAGCAGTGAAAGGAACTGACCGAACACCAAAAATCGCAGGCGGTTGTCATGGATCACATCCATGGCATAAAGCCCCGTAAGCACAGCAGAAATCAGTGCCACCGCCAGGTTGCAGATAATGGCCATCTGGAGCTTTCCAAGTCCCTGCTCTGCCAGATCATAGAAACGCTTTTCCGGTCCGGCAACCAGCTTTTTCTTCAGCTCCCACAGCCGGGATTTGGGGCGGAAAATAATAGGCTCCGGGGGAATATAGTTCCCGATGGGCTGCTCGTATTCCGGTTCCCATGAATCAGAATATGGCTCAACCTCCGGCTCTTCAGCAGCAGGGGCAGCAGGCTGCTCCGCCGGTTGCTCCGGCTGATCGCCCACAGGCGTAAAGGAAATGGTGGCATCGGATACGGTCTGTTTTTTCACCGCCCGGGTGATTTCATCCAGCCGCACCGTGTCTTGAGGCAAAGGTTCTTCGGGAGAATCGGCATTTTCATTCTCTTCTCCCCAGAGCCGCACATCTTCCGATTCCTCGAGCTTCTCTGTTTCCACAGACTCGTCTGTATTTTCTTGGGTGCCGAATTCCTTCAGAATGTCTTCCAGGCTGAATTCCGAAATATTGTTATCCCGTTCATCCATTCTGTTTCATACCTCCTCAGCCGAGGCGCTGACGAACTGCCTCGTACAGTAAAATCGATGCCGCAGCCGACGCATTCAGCGAAGAGATCCGTCCACGCATGGGGATATTCACAGTGACATCGCAGTTTTTCCGAACCAGCGGGCTCATGCCGTCGCCTTCGTTGCCGATAACTAGAGCTGCCGGGACGGTCAGATCCGCCTTATACATGGGAATGGAGCCTTCTGCTGCGGTGCCGAAGACCCACACGCCCTTTTTCTTGAGATCGCTGATGGCGTTATTGATGTTGGTCACTCTCGCCACCTTCATATATTCCACCGCACCCGCAGAAGCCTTGGCAACGGTTGCCGTAAGGCCCACGCTGCGGCGCTTGGGAATGATCACACCGTGAGCACCTGCGCACTCTGCGGAACGCATGATGGCACCCAGATTATGAGGGTCTGTCAGTTCGTCGCAAATGACGATCAGGGCATTTTCCCCTCTTGCTGCGGCTTCTTCCAGAATATCATCCACTGTGGCATATTCGTGAGCCGCTGCCAGAGCGATGATACCCTGATGGGCATGGGTTGTACTCATGGCATCCAGCTTGCGGCGGTCCACCGGGACTACCACTGCACCTGCCTCTTTGGCATCTGCTGCCAAGCGCTGGAGTCCTCTGTCGGTGTCTCCCGCTGCAATGAACACCTTGTCAATTGTTCTGCCGCTGCGCAGGGCCTCGGTCAGGGCATTGCGTCCCTCAAGCTGTCCCTCTATCTCCTCTACCGGCTCGCTGGAGCCTCTAAAACGGCGTTTGTCATTCATAGCTTTCATCTCCAAAATGTCAATATCCGCTGTACTCTAATGTTTTCACAGCATACCTATGGATGATAGCATTATACCAGACTTTTCGCCATTTCACAACTGCATTTTTCCTCTTTTCGGAAATATTCTTTTTTTCGGAAATTAACAGAAAATTTACGGTATCACATAGGAATATACATTGCGGCGAGGGAAAAAGTATGATATGATGTTCGTTGAAGATAAGCCCGAAGGAGGCAAAGATATGGAACAAAACAACAATCCGAGAAATACCCCTCCCAAGCCGGAGGGAAAGCGCCCCAAGAGCAGTATTTGGGTCACACTCATTATCACAGTGGCCATCGTGCTCATTATCAGCGTTGTATATAATGCCATCACCGGCAGTCACTACACCGAAACCCGATATGATGAATTCCTGTCTGCCATGGAAAACGGACAGTTGAAGGAAGTCGAGCTTCAGTACGACCGGATCGTATATCTCACCAAGGACGAAGCAGCCAAGCCCGCCCAGCAGCAAAAGGCCCGCTTTACGGGACTTCCCCGGGGCGGCGACACCATGGAACTGGCAGAAAAGCTCCATGGTATGGGTGTTACCGTTAAGCAGGAGATCGTGGAAGATAACTCCACAATTATTATGATCCTCTACTATGTGTTCATGTTCGGCATCATCTTCTTTACCATGCGGATGCTGACCAAGCGCATGAGCGGCGACGGCATGATGGGTTCCTTTGGCAGCAGCAAAGCCAAGATGTATATGGAAAAGGAAACCGGTGTCACCTTTAAGGATGTGGCCGGTCAGGACGAAGCCAAGGAATCCCTGCAGGAAATTCTGGATTTCCTCAACAATCCCCAGAAATACGCGGATATCGGTGCAAAGCTGCCCAAGGGTGCTTTGCTGGTAGGCCCTCCGGGTACCGGTAAGACTCTGCTTGCCAAGGCTGTTGCCGGTGAAGCCGGTGTCCCCTTCTTCTCCATTTCCGGCTCCGCCTTTGAAGAAGCCTTTGTAGGTGTCGGCGCCAGCCGTGTCCGTGACCTGTTCCAGCAGGCCACCAAGGTGGCTCCCGCTATCATCTTCATTGACGAGATCGATGCCGTGGGTCACTCCCGTGACAACAAGGTGCAGGCCAACGACCAGACCCTCAATCAGCTGCTCAATGAAATTGACGGCTTCGATTCCTCCAAGGGTATCGTGGTGCTGGCAGCTACCAACCGCCCGGAAATTCTGGATAAGGCCCTGCTGCGTCCCGGCCGTTTTGACCGCCGGGTAATCGTGGATCGCCCCAATCTCCAGGGCAGACTGGACACTCTGAAGGTTCACACCCGGAAGATCCGCCTTGCGGAGGATGTGGATCTTTATAAGATCGCCAAGGCAACCGCCGGTGCCGTAGGTGCCGACCTTGCAAACCTCGTAAACGAAGCCGCCCTGCGGGCTGTTCGCCAGAACCGCAAGGCAGTCAATCAGGAAGACCTGCTGCTCTCCTTTGAGACCGTTATTGCCGGTACCGAGAAGAAGAACACCGTGCTGACCGACACCGAAAAGCGGATGGTATCTTACCATGAGGTGGGTCACGCTCTGGTGTCTGCACTGATGAAGCGTGCCCAGCCTGTCTCCAAAATCACCATCGTTCCCCACACCACCGGCGCTCTGGGCTACACCATGTATATGCCGGAGGAGGAAAAGTACCTCAGCACCAACGAAGAACTCCACACAGAACTGTGCGGACTGCTGGGCGGCCGTGCTGCCGAGCAGCTGGTATTCGGTGTTAAGACCACCGGTGCCGCCAACGACCTGCAGCGTGCCACCGCTCTTGCCAAAAACATGATTGCTCAGTATGGCATGAGCGACGAGCTGGGTCTTATGGCCCCCGCATCTGTTGGCAGCCAGTATCTGGAGGGGCAGGCATATCTGGACTGCTCTCAGGAAACTTCCGCTAAGGTAGACGCTGCTGTGCAGACCATGCTGGAGCGCTCCTACCGGGAAGCTACCGATCTTCTCAGAGAGAATCGGGAACTGCTGAACGAGGTTGCAGAGTACCTGCTGGCAAAGGAAACCATTACCGGCGAGGAACTCATGTCCTATGTGAATGCTGCCAAGAAAGAGGCAGAGGAACAGCGGGACGCTCAAGAGGCTGCTTCCGAAAGCACTGAAAGCTCCGAAGAGAACGAAACCTCTGAAAACTAAAATTTCCCCCTTGAAGCAAGATTTTTCCCTGCTTCAAGGGGATTTTTCTGCGCAAAAAATCTGCCGCCCGAAGGCGGCAGATTTCTCTTTTTCCGTTATCTCAGGAACAGCTGACCGTCCTGTGCATCCACGGTCACAGTCTGCCCCGGCAGCACCTCTCCACGCAGCAGCTTCTTGCTGAGCATGGTTTCTACGGTGTGCTGGACATAACGGCGCAGAGGTCTTGCGCCGTACTGAGGATCGTAGGATGCTTCCACGATGGCCTCCTTGGCAGCATCGCTTACAGTGCAGGTAATCTGCTGCTGTGCCAGACGCTGATTGAGCTTTGCAATCTGCAAATCAATGATGGCAGTGATATTTTCCCGGGTCAGCGGCTTGTAGAATACGATCTCATCCAGACGGTTCAAAAACTCCGGGCGGAAGGAACGCCGCAGCAGGCTGTCCACCTGTGCCTTGGCGTTTTCCTCGATCCTGCCGTCGGCAGTGATGCCGTTAAGCAGGTATTCGGAGCCCAAATTGGAAGTCAGGATGATGATAGTGTTCTTAAAGTCCACAGTCCTGCCTTGGGAATCGGTGATTCGTCCGTCATCCAGCACCTGCAGGAGTACATTGAACACATCCGGGTGTGCCTTTTCCACTTCGTCAAACAGGACAACGGAATAGGGCTTTCTGCGGACGGCTTCGGTCAGCTGACCACCTTCCTCATAGCCCACATATCCGGGAGGCGCTCCGATGAGCCGGGAGACGGAGTATTTCTCCATATACTCGGTCATATCGATTCGCACCAGATTGTCCTCGTCGTCAAAAAGTGCTCCCGCAAGGGTCTTTGCCAGCTCTGTCTTGCCCACGCCCGTGGGGCCCAGAAACAGGAAGGAACCGATGGGGCGGTTGGGGTCCTGAATACCCGCACGGCTGCGCTGAATGGCTTCTGTAACGGCCTGCACCGCTTCATCCTGTCCGATTACCCGCTCATGGAGGGTCTCATCCAGATGCAGCAGCTTTTCCCGTTCTCCCTGTACCAGCCGGGACACAGGAATCCCCGTCCAGCGCTCTACAATCTTGGCAATCTCCTCGTCGGTGACACGGTCCCGCAGGATGTTGTTTTCCTTGGCATCCTGCGCCCTGCGCTCTTCCTCTTCCAGACGGCGGCGAGCTTCGGGCAGGCGGCCGTACTTGAGTTCTGCTGCCTTTTCCAGATCGTAGTTCTGCTCTGCATTTTCGATTTGGCGGCTGAGATCTTCGATCTCCTCCCGCAGCTGGCGCACCCGATCAATGGCAGTCTTTTCATTTTCCCACTTGGCCTTCATAGAGCGGAAGGAACCCCGTTCCTCTGCCAGTTCCTTGTGGAGTTCTTCCAGACGGGCCTTGGATAGAGGATCGTCCTCCTTCTTGAGGGCAGCCTCTTCAATTTCCAGCTGAATAATCCGGCGGGAAACCGCATCCAGCTCCGTGGGCATGGAATCCATCTCCGTGCGGATCTGCGCACAGGCTTCATCTACAAGGTCGATGGCCTTATCCGGCAGGAACCGGTCGGTAATATACCGATGGGACAAAGTCGCCGCCGCAATAATGGCAGAATCGGCGATCTTTACGCCGTGGAACACCTCGTAGCGCTCCTTGAGGCCACGGAGGATAGCAATGGTATCCTCCACCGTAGGCTCATCCACCTGTACCGGCTGGAACCGCCGCTCCAGAGCCGGGTCTTTTTCGATATACTGCCGGTACTCATCCAAAGTAGTGGCACCGATGCAGTGCAGCTCACCCCGAGCCAGCATGGGCTTGAGGATGTTTCCGGCATCCATGGCGCCGTCGGTCTTACCGGCTCCCACAATGGTGTGCAGCTCATCGATAAACAGAATGATCTTTCCCTCGGACTGGCGTACTTCGTTCAGGACGGCCTTCAGCCGCTCTTCAAATTCGCCCCGGTACTTGGCACCGGCGATCAGAGCGCCCATATCAAGGGAAAAAATGGTCTTGTCCTGCAAGCCCTTGGGCACATCTTTCCGGACAATTCGCTGTGCCAGTCCCTCGGCAATGGCGGTCTTGCCAACGCCGGGTTCGCCGATCAGCACAGGGTTATTCTTGGTCTTTCGGGACAGAATACGGATCACATTTCGGATTTCCTCATCTCTGCCGATGACCGGGTCCATCTTCTGCTCTGCGGCACGCTTCACGAGATCCGTGCCGTATTTTTGCAGAGCATCATAGGTTCCCTCCGGGTTGTCGGTGGTGACACGCTGATTGCCCCGAACGCTTTGCAGCGCCTTGAGGCACGCCTCCTTGGTGATGCGGTAGGTATCCATCAGTTCCTTCACATCTCCGGCAGCGGTGGTAAGCAGCCCCAGGAACAGATGCTCCACAGACACAAATTCGTCCTTCATTTCCTTGGCCTGAGCTTCGGCTGCCTGAAATGCTGCATCCAGATCCGCCGAAATATAGAATCTGTCCGCCTCACGGCTGCCGGTGACTGCCGGGATCTTTCCCAGCTTTGCAGAAGCTGCCGCTTCGAGGCTCTCCACGGTGATATCCATCCGCTTGAGAAGCTGGGGGATGAGGCCGTCATCCTGCCGCAGCAGTGCCAGCAGCAAATGAATCTGCTCCATCTGCTGATGATTCTGGGATCTTGCGAGATTTTGCGCGCTCTGGACTGCTTCCAGAGACTTCTGGGTATATTGATTGAAGTTCATAAAAACACCCCTTTTTTGTTTTTAGCACTCTAGCATCGAGAGTGCTAATTCTTTTTGACTTCACTATACATCGTTTTGCCAAAATGTCAAGGAAAAATCCGTCGGATCCCGAAAGTTTACAAATTATCAATATTGTCCCGGAGAAAAAATTTTGCAGCTTAATACTTCTTTAATAACTACCCTGTTTTTTATTTAACATCCCCGGTTTATAATGTAAGTAAAGTAAGCGATGTAACTTTTCTTTTTCATTTTATTCCCTCTTTTCTCCCTGAAAATCCCCCGATGCCGTCCGGTCAACGGTATCGGGGGATTTTCTATTTCGTATCGGTTTTTTGCATTTCTTTGATGATTTCCCGGTAGGGAGATACCACCCGTCGGGAATCCAAAAGCTTGCGGATGGTCATTTTTCGGGTATCTGCATTCAGACTGCCCCGGCGCAAAATATTCAGAACTTCTTCCGGGTCCCGAACAAACGCCGTTGCCAGCGCCCATGCCACCGCCATGCGGACATAAAATCCCGGGTGATTGATTTCCGGCAGGAGCGTCAGAACCTGGGGCAGATAATCCGTGTCCAGATAGTGATCCAGCATGGATACCACTCCGAACCGCACCGTAAATTCCGCCTCGCTCTCAATGGCGCTGCGCACCAGTGGCCAGTAGCGGGCGGGTTCTTTTTTCATATCCTTCAGAGAAGCGCAAAAGCTGTCACAGACCGACCAGTTATCGATCTCCGGCAAAAAATCCCAGATCATCTTTGCCCGCTCCGTAATATCCACCGGTGCCCCGGCAATCACAAAGCCCCGCAGCATCCGTTCTTCAAAATACCGGTCCTCCCCTTCCAGCGCCGCCCGCCAGGAACCCCGGCAGAGAATCTTCGCCATGGCCCGCAAAGCCGGCAGGCGCACACCCAGCATATCGTGGCAGTCCGGAATCAGTGCGGCGGCAAAATCCCGATACTTTGGCTCTGCCATGGTTTCCAGTTCCAGTCGTATTCCATATTCCATCTTCTGTTTTCCTCATATTCCCAAAAAGCGGAACGACAAAGCAGGAAAGCTTTTCGCAGGAACCTGCTTTTTTACTGCCACCGGCAACAAAGGCCCCGCCGTTTTACGGTTAATTTCCTCAATCAGCCCGCAGCTAATTTTATGCTTATCCGTTTTTGCAGATCATCAATAGTTTTTAGCCGTTGCATTATATAGCTGCACGATTTCGTTAAGGGCTTCCAGATGGGTAAAGTCTTTGTGATAGGCAATGTTCATTTCCCGCATCATGCTTAAATTCTCAATGGGAAGCACCACCAGATTGCCCTTTTGCACATCCCGCATACAGACACTTTTCGGCAAAATAGAGACGCCGAGATCCTTCTGCACCAGACTTTTGATGGTAGCCACATTATCGACTTCCAGCGTCACATTGAAATTCTCAATGGATTCGTTGATGCCCACCAAGGTGGCCTCGAAAAGCTGCCGGGTGGCCGAGGTAGGGAGCCGCAGAATCATATTCTGCTGTTTCAGTTCATTGACCGTCACCATAGACTGCTTTGCCAGCTTATTGTTTTTGCTGACCACGCACATAAGGCAGTCCGTGTCCAGCATGAAGTAATTAAGCTTGGAGGGAAGGCGTTTTCCTTCCACGATTGCAATATCAAGCTCATAATTTTCCAGCATATCATAAAGAATACTTATGGGTTCCGTAACAATCGTTATGCTTCTGTTTGGAAACTGATTTACATATTTCGCCAGACTCTCAACGATGGTGTTATTTTCTGCTGTGTGCGTGATGCCAATGCGGAAACGGGACACCTGCCGTTTCTCATCCTCAATGTTGGCTAACATTTTTTGATACAGAGCTTTCAGCCGCCGTGCATACATTACGGCAATTTCTCCCTCATTTGTCAGCCGAAGTTCCCCTTTTCCCCGCAAAAACAGCTTCGCATTACATTCTTTTTCCAACTGGCTGATGTGGTGGCTCACTGCCGGCTGAGTCAGAGAAAGGATTTGCGCAGCCTTTGTAAAGTTCTTGCATTCCGCCACCGTAAGGAGAGTCTCAACCTTCATATCCAGCATAATTTGGCGCCTCCCAATCTATAAATTGAATTTATGCTTTCAAAATAAATTATAATTTGCATTTATCGTTAAATATAGCTATTATTCTAGCACACCAGCAAGACTCATGCAAGCAAAAGGAGATGGAAAATTGAAATATCTGCGATTCGTATGGGAATGGAAGTTCCGGCGTTTCTTCCAAAGTCCCCTTCCGAAAGAACTGAGCCAAAGCCTTCCGACAGCAAAGCATCCCAATGAACTTTTTTCTTACCCAGCAGCCGCCCTGGGCTGGGGCGTTCGGCAAATGGGGCACCAAGGGCTTCTGCCCCTCAATCTGGTGCTGTTTGCTTTTGGCTTTCTTCTGCTGCTTGCAGATGATTACATACAGCTTCACGCCACCTCACAAATTGTTATGGGGCTTGCGATAATATCGGGCTGGGTGTATCTCATCGGGAAATTTGACGCATGGCGGGTACAGGACTGTAAAGCGCTTCTCAAGTGTCTCTACATCCTTTCCGCTGTTTTTATTCCCGGTTCCTTTTTCATCATGTACTTTTTTCTGATCTTTTTTGAAAATATCGACGCATATCAGATTTGGGGAGGCATTTCAATTGATTAAACTTCTATATAGCAATTTGCGGCAGTCTCCGGACGCCGTAATTATTATTTCTGTGGCCATCATGCTGCTGTCCGGCTTTTTAATGACCCGGGTCACCAAGCGCCTGAAGCTGCCCAATGTGACCGCTTACATCGTCGTCGGCATTTTGATCGGTCCCTTCGGACTCAACTGCATTCCCAAATCCATCATTGACGGCACCGGTTTTTTGGCAGACATCGCTCTTGCTTTCATCGCTTTCAGCACCGGTGAGTTTTTCAAATTCTCCAAGCTGAAAAACAACGCTGGAAAAGTAATTATCATTACCATTGCCGAGGCAGTTACCGCTTCGCTGTTCGTATTCATCGTCACCTATTGGGTTCTGGGGTTGAATCTGGCGTTCTCCACGGTGCTGGCAGCCTTGGCATCCGCCACTGCTCCCGCATCCACCATGATGACCATTCGCCAGACCAAAGCCAAGGGCGATTTTGTGGACACACTGTTGCAGGTGGTAGCTTACGATGACATCGTGGCTCTTTTGGCGTACAGCATCGCTATTTCCATAGCAATTTCCTCCGTGGCAGGAGAGCCGGTAAGTCTGATGAATATTGCCATTCCCATTGTGAAAAATATAGTTGTGCTGGCGCTGGGCGGTGTGTTTGGCCTGCTGTTAAAGCTGATGATTCAGAAAAAGCGTTCCACGGATAACCGGCTGATTATTGCAATTGCCCTGCTCTTTGCTTTCTGCGGTATCTGTGCCGCCAGTGGCGTCTCTCCCCTGCTGGGCTGTATGTCCATGGGTACTGTTTATATCAATGTAGCCGACGACGACAAGCTGTTCAAGCAGCTGAATTACTTCAGCCCTCCCATTTTGCTGCTGTTTTTCGTCCGTTCCGGCATTTCTTTTGACCTGAATGCTCTGATTCACCCCTCAGGCTCCGTCGGAGGGGTGTCACTTCTGACCATCGGAGTTCTCTACTTCTTCTTCCGCATTTTTGGTAAATATGTCGGTTCCTTCGTCGGCTGCCTCATTGCCAAAAAGCCCAAGCGTACCCGCAATTATTTTGGCCTTGCCCTCATTCCTCAGGCCGGTGTTGCTATCGGTCTGGCGGCTCTAGGCGCAAGAACTTTGGGCGGCGAAATGGGCAGTGCCCTGCAAACCGTAATTCTTGCCTCCAGCGTGCTGTATGAGCTGATTGGCCCCGCCTGTGCCAAGCTGTCGCTGTACCTTTCCCATTCCTATTCCCGCAAGCTGGAAGATCTGGTAACTGTGGAGGAACAGCTGCCGGAAGGCGGGCAGAAAACCTCGGTTGAGCTGCTGATTGAACGGATTCAAAAAATTCAGGAAGAACTGGCTCACGATCAGATCAACGAAGAGGAAAAAGCCTTTACCGAGGCAGCGGTGGAACAGTATTCCTCCTGCTCCGATATTCATTAAACGATTTTGGAAGGAGATAAATATGATTGATCCTATTGCATCCCTATTGGGGCCGTGGTCCCAAACTCTGTGCGGATTCAGCATTGCTTTTCGGATTCTGCTTTCTTTTTTGCTGTCCGCCATCATCGGATATGAGCGTTCCTCCAAGCGCCATTCCGCCGGTCTTCGGACATTTATGGTAGTGTGCCTTGCCACCACCATCACCATGCTGCTGGATATGTACCTTTCCGCCTATGTCCACGCTGATTTCTTCATCCTCTCCTGCGCCGCCATTATCGGCGTGGCTGTAATCAGCATCCGTTCCCTGCTGGTAAGCTCCCGCAGTCAGATCAAAGGTCTCACCACCGCTGCCGCTCTCTGGACCACCGGTATCATCGGTCTCACCGCCGGTGCCGGACTTTACACCGTGACACTCCTCGCCTTTCTTTTCCTGCTTTGCTGCCTTTCCTGGTTTCCCGTGGCCGAGCGGTACCTCAAGAACCGCTCCAACCACTTTGAAATCCATCTGGAGCTGAAGGACAGCCAGTATCTTCAGAATTTTGTCAGCACTATCCGCCGTCTGGGGCTCTTTATTGACGACATTGAAATGAACCCCGCCTACGCCAATTCCGGCCTCAGCGTCTATACCATATCCATTTCCATCAGCAGTGAGGAACTCAAGAAGTACAAAACCCACGCCGAAATCATCGAAGCTCTCCGAAGCCTTGATTACATTTATCACATCGAAGAAATGGTTTTGTGAATTCTGTTTTGCTATTGAAACTCTGTAAATAATCTGGTAGTATTATTTTGTTCGATTGACAGAGCAAAAAATACACAACGAAGGTGAAGTACATGAAAAAGTTATCCGCATTATTGCTGGCTCTGCTGATGACGGTATCTCTGCTGGCTGGCTGCGCAGGGAAATCCACTGATGCAACCGACTCGCCGGAATCTACCGCTGATTCTTCTCACGAGGAGACAAAAATTCCTGATGTAACAGAAGCAGAAGATGAAGGCGAGGACACACCGACAGCTCCTACTGACAGCACTAATCCTCAAACGGAGACTGAGGAAACAAACAATTCTTCTGTAAAGCCGAAGCCTCAGTTCAAACCTACACGGCCGGCAACTCCAAAACCCACTGTAACTCCCAGCAAGCCCGAGACAATCTCCACTATCTCCATTAAGGAAGCCTTGGAGCTTTGCGGTGAAGACGGCAATGTGACCACGGAACGCTATTATATCCGGGGTACCATTGAAACCATCACCAACGCTCGGTACGGTGCCATGGTAATCACGGACGGAACCGATTCCATTTCTGTCTATGGCACTTACAGTAAGGACGGCTCCGTCGGCTACGCCGACATGAAGGACAAGCCCTACAAGGGTGACGAAGTTCTGCTGTACTGCATCCTGCAAAACTTTAATGGTAAGAAGGAAATCAAAGATGCCCGTCTGATTTCTTTCAAGAAGTCCGAACTGAATGTCAATGAAGCAGACTACACCGCCATGACCATCGCTGAAGCGCGTGAAGCCGCCAAGGGTGCGCTGGTCAAAACCGAGGGTGTCGTTGCCCGAATCACCTACGCCAACGGCATGAAGCCCAACGGCTTCTATCTGGTGGACGATACACAGTCTATCTATGTATATGATTCCGACCTGGCCCAGCGCGTAAAAGTTGGCAACAAGATCACAATTCTGGCCTCCAAGACCTACTGGATTCTGGACCAGGAAATGGAAGACGCTCAGAAGTTCGGCTATCAGGGCTGCTGCCAGCTGGAAAACGCATACCTGAAAGACAACGACGAAAAGACCGACAACACCTTCAGCAAGAGCTGGATTCCCGAATCCACTGTGAAGGAAATCATGGACACTCCCCTGTCCACCAACATCACTTCCACTATTTTCAAGGTCAATGCCCTCGTAAAACGGGAAGACGGCAAGGGCTTTCTCAACTACTACTTCAAGGATCTGGACGGCACCACCGGTTCCTATACCTATACCCAGTGCAGCGGCAGCGATTTTGAGTGGCTGGATCAGTTTGACGGTAAAATCTGCACCGTTTATCTCTCCGTCCTCAACGCCAAAGCCACCAGCAGCGGCTGTGTCTACCGCTTCATTCCCATTGATGTGGTGGACGAGGGCTACACCTTCGACACCGACAAGGCCGCAGAATTTGCTGTAAAATACTACGGTATCGGTCAGTTTGAAACCAGTTATTCCGGCGATCCCGCTCTGGAAGTAATTACTTCCGTTTCTTCTGAGCTTCTGGGATTCTCCGACGCCAAGCTGAGCTATTCTTCCAGCAATGAAAATGTAGTAAAGTTCGCAAGTGAAAACGGCAAGCTGGTCATGCACTGCGCTGGATACGGCAAAGCCTCCGTCAAGGTTGTGGGCTCTTACAATGGCAAGGAATACAGCCAGACTGTGGAAATCACCGTGGCACAGTCTGCCGCCCATGATTCCATCACCGTGGAGCAGGCCGCAAATGCTCAGATAGGTGAAATCGTCACCGTCAAGGGCATCATCGGACCTTCTCTGGTCAACAAGCAGGGCTTCTACCTGATCGACGATACCGGTGTTATCGCCGTGATGCTGGATAAGGAAAAGATGGAAGGCCTCGCCATCGGTCAGGAAATCATTTTGCAGGGCAAGCGGGATCGGTTCCTCAAGAACGGCGCAAGCTGCTACGGCCACACCGCACTTACAAACTGTGACATTCTCGCTAACCACTACGGCAAAAACGCCTATTCCGACAAGGCTTTCATCACCGGCAAGACCCTTGCAGACTTTGCAAATCTGGATGTGAACGAAGATCACTCCAGAGATGTCTATGTTCTGAAGGCCACCATCGTCTTTGAGGAAACTCCTTACTATACCTCCGTCAAGCTGACAGACGGCGACACCCAAGTGAAGCTCTATTGCTCCAGCGGCAAACAGTACAGCTGGCTGAAGCAGTACGCCGGCAAGGAAGTCACCGTAGAGCTGGCCGCCTGCAACTGGAACAGCAAGTCTGAGTATGCCGGCTGCGTTCTCTCCGTCATCACCGAAGACGGCAAGGTTTGCAACGAACTGAATTTTAAGCATTGATTTAACTGCATAATTTTGGCGGTTACAGAAGTTTTCTGTAGCCGCCATTTTTTGCGCTATTCCGTGACGCAGTCATACCAATGGGTACCGACTGCCTAAAGAGGCACAGACCCCGCCCCCTTTCGGGGGCGGGGTCTTCCGAATTGCTTTACTTGAGTTCCTCCGCAAAGCACAGGCGACGCAGCCCCATCAGCTCTGCGGCACCGGCAATGGTAGTGCCGAAAAACAGGATCTTATCAGCATAGGGCAGGAAATCCACAATACTTCCGTTGCAGACGGTGCTGCCGGTGCAGAGAATCAGATCAGCCCACCGGCACATATCCTGATTATCCTTGCTGCCATCCTCCACCAATACTCCGTAGCGGGTATTCCCCACGGTATCCGGATTCAGATCCGACACCCGCAGATCAAACTCCTTGGAAAGGCATTCCAGCATGGAGGGCTGATAGCCGATGAGGGCGATTTTCGGGTTGCCGTAATGGGCTTTTATGTAGGCGGCTGCCCGGGGAGCGCAAAGTTCCGGCCCGCTGTTGCGGCAATGAACCGTGCCGCAGGCCCGCCCCAGGCTTCCCATAACCGCATTCAGCGATGCAATGAAAATACCCCGGTTATGGGAATCGCCGCTTAAATTCAGCTCACAGACCTGCTGCAGCGTGCCATTGAAAATGGCAGGAGCATCGGTAAAGGCCTGGCCCTTGGCTCCGGCGCATTCTGCCTGAACCATAACATCCTTGCCGGTAAGAATGGGGAAATCCTTCCGCTCTGTGATGCCGATCGCTTCCTCCGGCGAAAGCGCCCGTGTCCGCAGATGTACCTGCTCCGCCAGCAGATCATTTTCCTTCAGCACCTCAAAAAAACGCCGCCTTAGCCGGGTATAAAAAGTTTCCGCTGTCAATTCCATATGGCTTACCTCCCTAAAAATGTTTCGATTTTTTTGCAATAGTGCCCCTGCATCAGTTCCGAGCCCTTGGTGACTGCCAGCAGCTCTCCGTCCAGCAAAATGCCCACCCGATCTGCCAAAAGCTCCGCTTCGTTAAAATCATGGGTGACAAAGACGATGGTGCACGGGAATTTTCTGTGAATAGACAGCAATTCCTGCTGAAGCTTGCCTCTGGTTGCCGGATCAAGGGCAGAAAAAGGTTCATCCAAAACAAGAAGCTCCGGCTCCAGCGCAAGAGCTCTGGCAAGCGCCGTCCGCTGGCGTTCGCCGCCGGAAAGGGTTCCGGGGTACTGCCTGCGAATGTGGGTGATGTTAAGCAGCTTCAAAAGCTCATCGACCCGCTGCTCCCGCTGCTGCTTGGGTACATGGTGGCAGCGCAGGCCGTAGGAAATGTTGTCCTCCACCCGCATATGCGGGAACAGGCAGTGATCCTGAGACACAATCCCCAGTCCACGCTGTCCCACCGGAATCTGAGAAACTTCCACCCCGTCGTAAAGGATGGCCCCGGTGTCTCCCGGGAACAGGCCGCAGATGGATTCCAACAGTATGGTTTTTCCCGAGCCGGTATAACCCAGAATGGCAAAGATCTCATTTTTGCGAACAGAAAGGGACAGCGGCCCCAAGGTAAAATTTCCCCGTTTCACGGAAAAATTCTGAATTTCCAATGTTTCCATGAAAGCGCCTCCTACCGTCGCTGCTCTTTTTTGCGCCGTCCGGCAAAATGAGACAAAACCTGCGCCAATGCAGAGATTCCCAAAATCAGCACCGCCGTGGACATGGCTGCTTCGTTGTTGCCGGTGGTAATATTGAGGTAGATGCTCCCGGGCAGGGTCTCTGTTTTCATTCGGGTGATTCCCACCAGCATCAAAGTTGCGCCAAACTCCCCCATGGCTCTGGACCACACCAGAATCAAAGTGCTTACCAGTTCCACCCGGCAGCTGGGCAGCAGCACGGTGGCAAAAGTCTGAAAGGGGCCTGCGCCCAAAGTCTGGGCGATAAATTCCAGACGGCTGTCCGCCCCGTCAAAGGCATCTCTTACCAAACGGATGGCGTAGGGCAGGTTTACCAGCAGGTGCGCCATAATAATCCCCATGGGAGAAAACACCACACGGAAGCCGTGGCTTTTCAGCCACTTTCCAAATGGGGAAGAAAACACAATCAGCAGCGCCAATCCCAGCAAAATATAAGGCAGGGACATGGTAAGCTCCAAAACAATTTCCGACAGCCGCTTAAAGGGCATCCGAGTCCTTGTAAGGGCATAGGAAGTGGGCAGTGCCAGCAGCAGTACTAAGGCACTGGAAATGCTGGCCGTCACCACGCTGAGCATCAGAGAAAAACGGACTTCTTTGGTGTTGAGGTTTTCCCATAAGTCCGGAAGCCCTGCCACCACAATGGCAGCCACAGCACTGCCCACAAAGCAAATCACCAGCAGCGCCACCGCAATAGAAATTATGGAAAAGGCCCCCTGTTTCCAGGGAGCCTTTGATTTACCGGACAAGTTCATAACCGTACTTCACCCAAATGTCCCGGGCAGCAGCAGTATCAAGATAACTGTCAAAGGCATCGGCAGCCTCGGCATCCTGAGAGCAGGTGAGCCGGGCGGCAGGGATGGTCATAATATAAGGAACCAGGTCCTCGGTTTCTACGATCTTCACGCCGTCCACATGGGCATTTTCCTTCCATGTGATTGCAGCATCGGCTTCTCCCTTGGCAATCAGCGTTGCCATCTGGGGAGCGGTTCCGGTGGTAGCGGTAACGCTGACCTTGTCGAAGATGCCCAAAGCTGTCAGAGCTTTCTTAGTAATCTTGCCGATGGGGGTTGCCTCTACATCGCCCATAATGAAGCTGACACCGTCCTGTGCCAGAGACTTGAGATCGGTGATTCCCTTGGGGTTAGCCTCGGGAACAATCAGCACCGGGATGTGCTTCACAAGGTCTTTGTGACCCTTCACATACTTTTCCACGGGTTTCAGTTCCTGTGCAGAACCTGCGATGAAGAAATCGCCCTCCTCTGCGGTCTTGATCTGGGACTGGATCTGACCGGCGTTCGCAAAAGTGACCTCTACCTTGCAGCCGGTTTCTGCCTGAAAAGCATCAGCGATTTCCTGAAAAGGCTTGGTCATACCGGCGCCGCAGAAAATCCGCAGGGTGTGCCCTTCCAAGGGTTTGGCAGAGACTTCGGTGTTGCCGCCGGAGCCGGTGCCACTGTCGTCGGGCTTTGCGCTCTGAGCACAGCCTGTCATCAGGATACCCAAAGTCAATAAAATCGTCAGCAGTAATGTAAATGTTCTTTTCATAGTATTGCCTCCAAATTTCATAGTTTTATAGATCTGTCAGAAGATTTCCTGCTCTTTTACGCAGGTTTCCTTCAGATTTTTCACCAGTTGTTCCAGCGCTCCCAGTACATGGGGGCGGATATCGCCGCCAACCAGCACCAGCATCAGATCGTCCCCTACCCGGAGTTGACCTTCATTGAGCCAGACACGAACATAAGTGATGCCCTCCAGCTGCCGTGCCTGTTCTTCCGCCGCCGCAACCTTTTCGGAATCCCAAGAAAACAGCATTCCCTTCACCGGAGCAGTATTCTCCGCTCCCGAGCGGACGGCTGCCTTGGCAGTTTCCCGGACAACGCCGTTGTGAAACAGGTACATTCCCGTCTGTCCGGCGTTTTCCTGCGCTTTCGCCTCTTTGAGCCACCGATCCAGAGAAGGGACATTTTTCTTAGCCGTCTCCGGGGCGGCGCAATCGGCAGAGCCATCGGATGCCAGCATCTGAATGCCATGCCGGATGGCACCGGACACCGCATCATAGTTTTCCGCTGCGGCTTTTTTACTGCCGGGGAGATTCACAATCAGGCTCCGCCCCCGGATGCCCGCAACAGACCGTGACAGACACCCACGGGGTGTGATTCGCATACTCTCCGCGCGCATGGCCTCCGGGATTCCCGGAGTCAGCCGTTCTACCACCTGCAAGGTGACTTCCGGCGTAATATCTCTGGGAGAAAATCCGGTGCCGCCGGTCGTAAGAATCAGCGCTGCGCCCAATTCATCTGCCCCATGCAGAAGCGCTTGGCGAATACGCTCTTCTTCATCCGGCACGATTTCCGTCCAGACCACCTGCCAGCCGTCCTCCTCCAGCTTTCCGACAAGCATAGGGCCGCTGGTATCGATGCGCTCTCCCCGGCTGGCCTTATCGCTGACAGTGATCACAACTGCTTTTTCGTTCATAGGCATTTCTCCTCCCTGTAAAAATCTCCGTGGATGCCGCCGGTCTTGCTGATGAGGCGCAGATCCGTAATCTCCATATCCCGCTGAACCGCCTTGCACATATCATAGACGGTAAGTGCCGCCGTAGCCGCCGCCGTCAATGCTTCCATTTCCACACCGGTTCGCCCTTCACAGGTGACGGTTGCCTCAATGGCCACGCAGCAGCGTTCCTCGTCCAGTTTCAAATGCAGATCGATGCCGTCCACGGCAACGGGATGACACATGGGAATCAGATCCGGGGTGCGCTTGGCACCCATAACTCCGGCGATCTGAGCAACAGTAAGCACATCGCCCTTTTTCATTCCGCCGGTGCGGATGCGCTCAAATGTCTCCCGGTTCACCAGAACCCGGGCACCTGCGGTGGCCGTCCGTCGGGTAGGAGCTTTCTCCCCCACATCCACCATTTTCGCCCGTCCCTGATCGTTAAAATGTGTAAAATCCATATTATCCTCCGATGGTGTTCATGGCTCTGCCCGCATGAGAATGCGCACTGGCAGAAAGCAGAGTGTGGCATCTGGGCTTTGCAAGGATTGCCTCTTTCATCCGCTCGGTCATTTCCTCCTGACTCAGCCCCTTGATGGGGATTTCCTGTCCGGAGTGGAGGCATGGCTTGAGCTTTCCGTCCGCCGTCAGCCGGATGCGGTTGCATTCGGCGCAAAAATCATTGGTAACGGCGCTGATAAGTCCCACATTTCCCAAAGCGCCCGGCAGGCGATAGCACCGGGCCACCCGGCTCTCGTCCGTCACCGGCTCCAGCCGGGGCAGGCGCTTCAGCACCGTGTCGCAGGGAATATATGCATCCGGGCCGAATTCCAATGCACCGGGCATGGGCATATACTCAATGAAGCGCACATCCACCGGATAGCGCAGCGTAAGCTCTGCCAGATTCTGAATTTCATCGTCATTAAAGCCGCCAATCAGCACAGCGTTAATCTTGATGCGTTTGAAGCCTGCATCCATCGCCGCCCGCAGGCCCCGCAGGGCATCCTCCAATGAGCCGATTCTGGTAATCTGGCTGTATTTTTGCGGATCCAGAGTGTCAAGGCTCATATTGATCCGATCTACCCCCGCCTCCCGCAGAGGAATTGCCAGTTCCGGCAGCAAAATGCCGTTGGTGGTGATGCAAAGTTCCTCAATTCCCGGAATCTTGGCTGCATTGCGGCAAATGGACAGAATATTTTTCTTCACCAGCGGCTCGCCGCCGGTAATGCGCAGCTTGCGGATTCCCAGCGAAGCCGCCGCCCGGACTGCCATCAGCATTTCTTCCTCTGTCAGCATATCCTCGTGGCGTTTTTTGCAAATTCCCTCTGCGGGCATACAGTAGCGGCACCGCAGATTGCACAGCTCCGTTACAGAAAGCCGCAGATATGTAATTTCCCTTCCAAACCGGTCCTTCATATCAGTATCTTCCAAAGGTGCAGTTGGGATAATGGCAGGATTTGCACATCTGGCAAAGGCCGCCGTCACCCAAACGGAGCAGATCCTGTTTTGTGAAACGATCTCCCGCAAAAATCTGGGGCAGCAGGACATCGAACATGGTTGTGGGCAGACTGATGGCTGCGCCGGGAACGCCCAAAACAGGCACATCCCCGAGATATGCCACCAGCGTCATGTTGCCGGGCTGAGCGGGGACACCGTAGGAGACGATTTCCGCACCCAGTGTCCGAATGGCAGTGGGGGTCAGATCGTCAGGGTCCACAGACATTCCGCCGGTGAAGATCAGGAAATCCGCTCCCTGCTCTAAATAGCCCCGGGCCGTCCGGCAAATCATATCCAGATCATCGTCGCAGATGGTGACTCCCAGAATTTCAGCAGGATACTGCTTCATTTTCGCCCGCACCACCGGCTGGAATTTATCCTGAATCCGTCCTGTGTAGATTTCCGATCCGGTAATAATCACGCCCAGTTTCTTATTTTGATATGGTCTGAGATCCAGCAGCTTCTGCTCTGCACAGAGCTTTTCCGCCTCAATGATCTGGCTCTCCTGAGTCACCAGCGGCACGATCCGCATGGAGGCCAGTCTTGCCCCGGGCTTCACCGGGAAATGGTCAGGAAGCGTAGTAATCGTAATGTCGCCGATGGAATTGATTTTTTCCAGCAGTGCAGTATTTACCCGGAACATACCCGGCTCATCCGCAATCAGCACAACCTTTCCCTCGGAAGGGGCGGTATAATGGGCGCCGGGAACGGGTGCCATGGCAGCCATCCGCAGGGCCGCATCCTCTTCATGGATTTCTCCGGCATTTTCTTCCCAGACAAATACCGTTCGCTTGCCCAGATCCAGCATAGCCGGAACATCCTCGGGCGTAATGATGTGGCCACGCTTGAAGGCGGCGCCCTTAAAGCCGTCCCGCATGGCAGTAATATCGTGACAAAGCGCTCTTCCGATAGCGTCTTCGACTTTCAGCTTTTTCATTTTTCATCCACCTTTTGATATATTCTCACAAAAATGGCTCGTACTATGGATGCTATTATATGCGTTTTACACTATGAAGTCAAGGTGATTTCCCTGTCCCGATTTTTCCACAAGGCTATTCATATGCCACTTTCTGCTTTTTTCTCAGCCGATTCCTGCGATTTTCTGCAAGGCATATAATCAGTTGTTTTCTTCGTCTATCTTCACAAATTGCGAAATATCCGTAATATATCACCGAAAATTATTTCGGTTTCCAAAATATTCCATTCTGGAAAAGGAAAAGCAGTTTTATCATTTCCGCTGAAAATTCATTGGTTTTGAGCAAATTATATTTTTTTACAACTCGCTTTTCTGATCAAAACCCCTTTCTTTAGAAAAAACGACAAATTCCATCCCCCCTACGGGCTTGTTTGGGGCACTAAAATCTGATATATTGGGGGGCGATGTCAGGAATTCCAGAATTCCGAAAATCTATGGGGGCGCACCCAAAAGCTGCCCCAAGAGGAAGGAGACCCAAAATGAAACGAATGACGAAATATTTGGCTTTGGTGCTGTGTCTGATTCTCTGTGCAGGCATGGTCGCCTGTGCCAAAACTGACGAGCCCGCCAAAAACACCTTAGTCTACGGAAGCGACGACTACACCCGGATCAATCCGGCTCTCGACGAGCACGGTGAAATCAATGTTCTGATTTTTGACGGCCTCACCGATCACGACGGCGACGGCAAAGTAATTCCCCGTCTGGCAAAGAACTGGGATATTGATAAAGCTACCAACACCTACACCTTCCATCTGGAAGAAAATGTAAAGTGGCACGACGGCAAGCCCTTCACTGCCGAGGATGTAAAGTTCACCTATGAAATCATCATGAACCCGGATAACGGTTCTGAGAACGCCCCCAACTACGAGGAAATCCGAAATATTACCGTGGAGGACGATCACACCGTATCTTTCCAGCTCTCCGCTCCCAACTCCGCATTTCTCGACTACATGACCATGTCCATCCTGCCCAAGCACCTGCTGGAGGGCGAAAATGTGCAGGAGAGTGCATTCTTCCGTGCTCCTGTCGGCACCGGTCCTTACAAGCTGGACAGCTGGGATGCCGGTCAGGCCATCACTCTGAAGCGGAACGAGGACTATTTTGCAGGCCCTGCCAAGATTGAAACCATCATCTTTAAGATTGTTCCCGACTACACCGCCCGTGCCCTGCAGCTGCAAACCGGCGAACTGGATCTGGCGCAGGTCACCCCCAAGGACGCTGTGCACTTTGAAAAGGACGACAGCCGCACGGTTTACAACATGACCACTTCCGACTACCGCGGTATTCTCTACAACTTCGCAAACCCCTTCTGGCAGAAGAATGCGGACATTATCCCCGCCATTTCCTACGCCATTGACAAGCAGGCCATCCTTGACTCCGTGGTGCTGGGTCACGGCATCGTGGCTTACAGCCCCATCCAGAGAAATGAGTATAACTACCCCGATGTGGAGCACTACGACTACAATCCCGAAAAGGCCGCTGAGATTCTGACCTCCGTCGGCTGCGAAAAGGACAGCGAGGGCTTCTGGTGCCGGGACGGTGAGCGGATTCGCTTCACCATCAACGCCCACGCCACCGATCAGGTTCGTATCGACATGGCACAGATTGCCGTGCAGCAGCTGCGGGCCATCGGCCTTGATGTAAAAGCCGCCGTTCCTCCCGAGGGTATCGACTGGGGCGGACAGGAATGCTGCATCATCGGCTGGGGCTCCCCCTTCGATGCCGACGATCACACTTACAAGGTATTCGGCACCGACAAGGGTGCCAACTACTCCAGCTACTCCAACGCTCTTGTTGACAAGTACCTGACCGAGGCCCGGGAAACCGACGACCCCGCAAAGCGTGCCGAATCTTACAAGGACTTCCAGAAGGTTCTGGCTGAAAATCCCGCCTACACCTTCTTCTGCTATATCGATGCCGTTTATGTGGGCAGCAATGCTCTGAAGGGCATCAGCACCGACACCGTTCTGGGTCACCACGGCGTGGGCATTTTCTGGAATGTCTGCGACTGGACGCTGGAATAAATACAACCATAAAGTTGAGGGATCTTCGGATTCCTCAGCTTGTCAAAGTGTCTGCACAAACGGACTTTTTGACAAGCTGAAGAAAAAGATCTATTATGTAAGGAGCTGTGACCCAGCTCCTGATTGTGCTGTTATAGAGGTAAAATATATGTCCGAATTATTGGAAATTAAAAATCTGACGGTGACCGTCCCCGGCTCCGGCGGAACCGTTCACGCCGTGCGGGATGTGAGTCTCACCCTCCGCCCCGGCGAGGTTCTGGCGCTGGTGGGCGAATCCGGATGTGGAAAAAGTATGCTCTGCAAGTCCATCATGCGGCTGCTGCCCAAAAGTGCCGTTATCGAGCAGGGCAGCATCACCGTAGACGGCAAGGACATCACCCTTTGCTCCCAGCGGGAAATGCGTCGGCTTCGTGGCTCGCTGATGTCCATTATTTTTCAGGATCCCATGACGGTTCTTGACCCCACTATGACCATTGGCGCTCAGATTGAAGAAGCCGTGGCTCATGTGGACAAATCTCTCAGCAAGAAGCAGCGCCATGCCCGGGTTCTGGAGCTGATGGAAATGGTCGGCATTCAGAATCCCGAGGAGCGTTCCAAGCTCTACCCCTATAATTTCTCCGGCGGTATGCGCCAGCGCAGCGTTATGGCCATAGCCCTTGCGGGAAATCCCCGGATTCTGCTGGCAGACGAGCCTACCACAGCGCTGGATGTGACCATTCAGGCGCAGATTATTGATCTTCTGCGAGACATTCAGCAGCGGCTCGGCACCGCCACCATTTTGGTGTCCCATGATTTGGGCGTGGTCGCCCGGGCAGCTGACCGGGTTGCCATCATGTATGCCGGCAAAATCGTGGAGATTGGCACCGCCGAGGAAGTTTACTACGATCCCCGGCACCCCTACACATGGGGACTCATGCAGTCCCTTCCCGCTCTCTCCAAAGGGAAGGAAAGTCTGCACACCATTCCCGGTATGCCCCCCACACTGGTTGCTCCGCCCAAGGGAGATGCATTTGCCTGCCGGAATGAATACGCCCTTGCCATTGACTACGAACAGGAGCCGCCCATGTTTCAGATCACCGATACCCACTACGCCGCCACATGGCTGTTAGATCCCCGGGCGCCCAAAATTCCGTGTCCCATTGGAGGTGGTCTCCATGGCTGATACTTTACTGGAAGTCAAGGATCTGTGCCATCAGTTCAAGCTGGGACGGAAAGCCGTAATTCGTGCGGTGGATCATGTATCCTTTGACCTGAAGCGTGGGGAAATTTTCGGACTGGTGGGCGAATCCGGCTCCGGAAAATCCACGCTGGCCCGGTGCATTATGAACATCTACAAGCCCCAGTCCGGTCAGATTCTCTACGACGGCATCGACACCACCGACAGGCGGGCGTTCCGCCAGAATAAGGCTCGATTGCAGCAGGAGCGGCAGCTCATTTTTCAGGATTCCGCCTCGGCTCTCAATCAGCGCATGAAGCTGTGTGACATTGTTTCCGAGCCTATGTCCATCCATCACATCAAGCCCAAGCGGGGTTCTCTGCGAGAGGAAGCCGCTTTCCAGCTTCACTATGTGGGCATGGATCGGAGCTATCTGGACAAATATCCCTCGGAAATTTCCGGCGGTCAGCGTCAGCGTGCCGCCATCGCCCGGGCAGTCAGCATGGAGCCAAAGCTTCTGGTGGCTGACGAGCCCATCGCCTCTCTGGATGTTTCCATTCAGGCGCAGATCATCAATCTTTTCAAGCACCTGCGGGCAGAACACGGTTTTTCCATTCTCTTTATCGCCCATGACCTTGCCATGGTGGAATATCTGTGTGACCGGGTGGGCGTCATGTACCACGGGAGCCTTGTGGAAATGGCACCTACCAAGGAGCTGTTTGCAAATCCCCTGCACCCCTACACCAAGGCGCTTCTTTCCGCCATTCCCATTCCCGACCCCATCTTAGAGCGAAAGCGCAAGCGCATTGACTTTGACGCTCTGGAATTTTCCCGGGAGGGAACCTTTACAGAGGTGCTGCCGGATCATTTCGTACTGCAAAAGGAGGCTGCTGAATGATCGATCACAAAAGCAAACTCCGCTACTACGGCACCAAGCTTCTGATTTTCCTGCTGAGCGTATTTTTGCTGTCGGTGCTGGTATTCTACATTTCCCGTCTGGCTCCCGGCGATCCCCTGCTGTCCTACTACGGCGACCGGGTGGAAAAAATGAGCGTAGCCGAAAAAGAATGGGCACGGGACAAGCTGGGACTCAACGACCCGATTTATGTTCAGTACGGACGGTGGCTGCAAAGCGCCTTCCACGGAGATTTCGGCATCTCCTTCAAATACAAACAGGATGTCATGGAAGTGATCTCCCTGCGTCTGGGAAACACTCTGATTCTCGGCGGTATCGGATATATTCTCATCTTTATATCGGCTCTGGGGCTTGGTATTCTCTGCGCATGGTATGAGGATAAGTGGCCGGATCGGGTGCTGTGCCGACTGGGCACGCTCTCCTGCTGCATTCCGGAATTCTGGTTCTCCATGGTAATGATCCTCATTTTCTGCGTTACGCTGCACTGGCTCCCCAGCAGCGGTGCCTATTCCTTCGGGCAGTCCGGGAACATCCCCGACCGCATCCGGCATTTGATTCTTCCCATGTCCGTGGTGCTGCTGAATCACCCATGGTACTACGGCTACATGATCCGCAACAAGCTGCTGGAGGAAATGCGGGCAGACTACGTGATGCTGGCCAAGGCCAAGGGGCAGAGCAAGGCAACCATCCTGTTTAAGCACTGCCTGAGAAATGTATTTCCCTCTTATATCAGCCTGATGGCGATCTCCGTCCCCCATGTGCTGGGCGGAACTTATATTGTGGAAACCGTCTTTTCCTATCCGGGCATCGGCACGCTTTCCTACGAAAGCGCCCGTTTTGCCGATTACAATATGCTGATGGTACTGTGTATGCTCACCGGTATCGTGGTGATTTTCTGCAACATGATCGGTCAGATCATCAACGAGCGCATTGATCCCCGGATCCGTGCCAATGAAGTGCTGGAAAGTTCGGAGGTGAGTGCCCTGTGACAGATGAAGAACTCTTCACCGTGGTGGGCATCCGCCCTCAGGAGGAAGCCGCACCGGCACCGCAAAAGCGCAAGCGGGAGTTTCCCATTATCTCCATCGTGCTGCTGGCCGTCATTACTCTGCTGTGCCTTTTTGCGGAGCTTGTTATGACGAAGGACCCCACCTATCTGGATCTTGCCAATTACAGCCACGCCCCCAGCCGGGAATTTCTCTTTGGCACTGATACTCTGGGGCGGGACATTTTCTCCTGCATCTGGTACGGCGGGCGGATTTCCATTTTCATTGGCTTTTTTGCCACCGCCATTTCCACCGTCATCGCCGTAGTCTACGGCTCTGTCAGCGGCATGGCTCCCCAATGGCTGGACAGCATTCTCATGCGGCTGACGGAAGTCATGCTGAGCATCCCGGAGCTTCTGCTGATTATTTTCATTCAGGCGATTCTGGGGCCTGCCAATGTGCTGTCCATCTCCCTTGTCATCGGTCTTACCAGCTGGCTCAGCATCGCCAAGGTTGTCCGCACCGAAGTCCGGCAGCTGCGGCAGTCGGAGTATGTGATTGCCTCCCACGCCATGGGCGGCGGATTTTTCCATGTTCTGCGGCGGCATCTGGCACCTAATTTCGTAGCCTCCATTATGTTCATGGTGGTTATGAATATCCGTGGTGCCATCGTGGCAGAATCCACCCTCAGCTTTATGGGTATGGGTCTGCCGCTGGAGGTCATTTCCTGGGGAAGTATGCTGTCTCTGGCGGAAAAGGCACTGATGACTAAGGCATGGTGGATCGTAGTGATCCCCGGTGCCTTTCTGGTGTGCCTGCTCATGTGCGTCACCAATGTGGGAAACTACTTCCGCAAGAGCATCAGCCGTAAAGAAAGCCACCTGTAAATGCAAAACACCCCCTTCGGCAGTCTGCCGAAGGGGGGTTCCTTATGTGTCACCAGGTTTTCAAAATAGCAAGGATGGCTTCCTCATAGTCCCCGGTAAAATCCTCGCTGCGTCCGCAGGTGCGGACATTGCTCTCCGCGCCCCAGTTCAGGTCATTAAATTCCCAGATATGGTAGGACAGTCCCCGGTGGACAAAATTGATGCTGCCGCATCCTCCCTCCTCAAAATAGGAAAAAGGCATATTTTTATCGTTCATAAACTTCTGAATCTTTTCCAAACGCATAGATATTCTCCCTCTTGTGCCATGAGCGGTGTTTTTACTTCTATTTTATCGGGTTTTCAGGAATTTTTCAAGTGCGGCAGCAGGAAAAGCATTTGCATATTTTCTTCGGAGATGGTAAAATACCACCATAAAAAACAAACTATTGGAGGGATTTCCATTGGACAAATACGAACATATTGCAAAAATGGAGCAAATTATGGCAGACCATGAAGTTCTCATGGAGCAGCTCTCTGCTTTGCTGGACGCTGTGGAAGCACGGCAGTCCGACTACGCCGCCCTCATCGAATACTATTACAGCAGCCAGCGCAATCAGGACCTTGAGGACGACAGCGCAGGACGCATTCCCGAGGATATGAAGCGGGGTGTCCTCTCTGAGGACGGGATCTTTGACCTGATAGGAGATTACCGGGACAATGCCATCCGCATGATGGAACTGGCTATCAAAATGATCAAGCTGTAATCAAACGCATATCGGGGCGCATCGCAGGATGTGCTCCGATTTTTCATTTCCGGATTTCCATAGCCCGCCGCCTGTGAAGCTGTCTTCGGCTGGATGATCGGCTTTATCGGCAAGCACAGCTGATGTGTTTGCCCCATGCTGGGCAGCACGCATGGGGGATTTTTGTGTCCTGCAATTTTCTTTTGGGGCTTTCTTTTTTTCTCGGTTTTCGCTATACTATCAGCAGAAGTTTATCCACCGGAGGCATCTTCGGCGGCAGAAAGAGGGAAATAAAAATGTATGAAAATGACTGTGCCGTTTTAACAGAAGAATACCGGGGCAATCTTCTGGATCTCGTTCACAGCGGATATATCTGCGTAGTGGACGAAAACAGCAATGTAATCAAGAGCGTGGGAAATCCCGATGCCCTCGTATATTACCGCTCCGCCTCCAAGCCCTTGCAGGCACTCCCGGTGATTGCCCGGAGACTGGACGAAAAATACGGCATCACAGAAGAGGAAAGCGTACTGTTTTCCGGCTCCCATCTGGGAGAATCCTTCCATGTTGCTGCCATCCGCTCCATGTTCCAAAAGGCAGGAATGAATCTTGACGATCTTGTAATGAACCCCGCAGTTCCCGGCAGCACCGAAGCCAATGAAGAGCGCATCCGCAAGGGACTGCCCAAAGAAAAAGTCTATCACAACTGCAGCGGCAAGCACACCGGCGCCATGCTTCTGCAAAAAGAGCTGGACCCGGAGCATATCCGTGACTACTGGAAGGTAGATTCCGCCGCCCAGAAGGAGATTCTGCGGTCCATTGCCATTCTCTCGGAGTATCCTCAGGAGGATGTGCAGATCGGCATTGACGGCTGCGGCGTGCCCGTGTTTGCGGTTCCCATGAAAAATATTGCCGCCGCCTTCAAAAATCTTGCCTGCATCGACACCATTGCCGATGCATCCCTGCGCTCTGCCGCTGAGCGCTATGTCCCCCGAATTCACAAGTATCCCCTGATGATGCGCGGCACCGGGTATCTGTGCTCCCTCATCAACTACGATCCCAATATCGTGGCAAAGGGCGGTGCCAACGGCGTGTATGGCATTGGTCTCAAGAAGGAGCGGATCGGTATTTCCCTGAAGCTGAAGGACGGCACCGAAGCCGTCTGGCCTCTGCTCATCAGCGAAATTTTCCGTCAGATTGGCTACGAAAACCAAGACACCATGCAGATGCTTCACAGTCTCAACAGCGGCACCATTATCAACGACAACGGCACCCCTGTGGGCACCTGCAAAACGGTATTTACCCTCAAATAAACAAGCCCCCGGGATCTATAAGATCCCGGGGTTTTCACTATGGTTACTCTTCATCGATCTGGGCTTCTTCGGAATTCCTGCGGACACTGGCAATGCCGTTTTCACAGTTAGCCTTTGCCTTGTAGCCCTCGGACACGCCGATGATTGCACCGTTGCGTGCCTTCAGGCGGAAGCGGTACTTGCCGCCCCTGTCGGTGTAGATTTCAAACTTGGGACAGGCCGCCTTCCCGGAATTTTCAAGGGTCTGATCCTCCACATTGGCCTGAGGGGCATTTTTCACAATGGACGCAATCCCGTTGCGGCAGGCAGCCTCCGTCAGATAGACCTCAGAAGACAGGACGGACTCGCCGTTGGCAGCCAGCAGATCGAATTTGACGCCGGTGTTTACTTTTCTGATCAAAAAACGGCCCATGCAAAAGCTCCTTCCGGTTTTACATTTGATGTTTTTTCCCCGGCAGCTGCCGGAATCAAAGGCGATGCCCTCACCGCTCCGCAACGATTAGGGGCACCAGCATTTCGTCCCCGGTAAGTCCCGCATGGTGGGAGCGGAAGCTATACGGAGGCTTGTGATTTTTCGTTTCGTAGCGCAGCAGCTTGTCCCCCGTGGCGCAGGCCAAAAAGGTTCCAATGAAATCTTCCAGCTTTTTGTGCGGCGTTCCCGGCCCAAGGAGTTCCCGGGAAAGGACTTCCTCATGGGTCAGCAGCAGGAAATCCTGCCCGAACCGCTCTTCAAAGCGCCGGCGGAAAGTTTCCTCCATGCCGGGCTTGACAAACAGTGAAGCGGCTCTGGGCTCCACCGTAGGCGGCAGAAGGAGACATTCGTCCAACTCCGGAATCTGGTTCAGATAGATTTCCTCTGCAATATTTCGGTGGCCGTGGTCGGCGCTGATAATTACCAAGGTGTCCTCCAGACCATCGCAGAGTTTTTCCACTTCCCCGTTGATCTGCTTCAGAATTTCCTTGATTTCCGGCGCATAGCAGCCCAAGGGGTGCAGGCTGGAATCCGGCTCCGCCCAGTAGGTGAAAATGAATTTTTCCCCCGGCTGGGCGCAAAGCTCCGCCACCCGGTCGCAAAGAGCCCCGGAAGTCTCCACGCCGGTCCATTGCGCAGCCTGCTCCTTGTTGTGGATCCGGGTGGGGGTCACCGTATAAATCCCCAGCTTTTCGCCGTTGACTTCATGCATCTGGGTGAAAACATCTTTGTAAGGCATGACAGCATGGGCAGCGTGAGGGCTGCCTACCGGCTCCCCGGAAAAGCTGTCGGTGTTGGGAAACAGGTCAACCGCACGGCAGTATTCCTTAAAAAACAGGCTCCATCCTGCCCAGCCATGCTCGGCAGGGGTAAGGCCGCTGTAATAGGTGGTCATAGCAGCAGTGGTGGTGCAGGGATATACCGCCGTAACCGCTTTGCGGATGTGCTGCCGCAGGAAGCTGTCTTCGGGCAGATTTTGTTCCAGTACATCCACACCCATGCCATCAAAAATCATAAATACAACATTGCGAAATTTCTTTTCCAGTGCCGCATCCAGAACCGGCTGAGTGGGATGCTTCGGCTCTACGCCGAAATGCTTCAGCAAGGAATTGATGGTGTTTACCGTTCCGTTTTGATAGTCAGGAAATATCGTTTTGTCGTTCATTGATCTTCCTCCCGGTGAAAAAATCTACGATTGGCATTTCCTATTGTATCACATTTTCGCTGTTTTCCATAGTAAAATCTGCCGTTTCCCTTGGCGGCAGTTTCCTTCACAACTATGTAAAGCATAAATTGTTTAATGTTTATCGTTAATAAATTATTGACATTCATATCTTTTCGTGCTATGTTAAATACACATCAAGGGAAAGGAATGGTATTTCTCATGAAAAAGCTGCAAAAGTTTTCAACCGTCAGTCTGAAAATCGCAAACATTCTTATCTGGGTCCTTTCTATCATTTATGCAGTCGTGGCACTTGGTGTTTTCATTCTTCTGGTCGGCAGAAGTTCCTTGCTGGCGCCTCCCAAATTATCCATTGGTTTCCTGAATTTTGCTCTGGATCCGAACGCCATACATTTTATTCCAAAACACATTATGCTGCTGGCAATGCTTTACCTCACATGGGCTTTTGGAATCAGCATCTATATTCTCGTACAGCTGAAAAAAATATTCCGTGCCACAGAAGGCGGCGCTCCCTTCCACTGTCAGGTCGGTTCTGCGATTCGCCGGATTGCCTTTTCCCTCTTGCTAAACGGTATTGTTCTGAACATTATTCCGTCCGTTTTCAGCAATATCTGCTATCATATTTATAACATGGACACTCTGTTCTGCAATGCAAGCATTCAAGGCTGTACTGTCAGCTATGATTTTGACTTTGGCTTTATTTTTGAGTTTTGTCTCTTATTTCTGCTGAGCTATGTATTTCAGTATGGTGCAGAATTGCAAACATTATCCGACGAAACACTATAACATAGCCCAATCAGGAGGTAGCAATGGCAATTATTTTAAGATTAGACCGCATGATGGCAGATCGCAAAATCAGTCTCAAGGAACTTTCTGAGCAGGTTGGCATTGCCAATGTCAATCTTTCCAAAATCAAAACCGGCAAAATCAGTGCCATCCGGTTTTCCACCCTGAACGAAATTTGCAGGGTTCTGAACTGTCAGCCCGGGGATATTCTGGAATACGAGCCGGACGACGGCGATGAAATATAAAAATACAGGGAGCCGCCCCATAATCTCGGGGCAGCTCCCTGCTGCTATTTACAGATGTAAAAGGTTTTCTACGGTTTTGTGCCCGATTTGCTCAAACTGCTCATCCGTCAGCTTCAGCCGCAGGAACCGCTCTGTCTCCGGCACCGGGTCCCAAAGGGGATAGTCCGTTCCGAACGCCAGCCGCTGGGCACCGTAGGTGTTGATATACTTTTCCGCCACGCCCTCCGGCATGAACATCATGGAGCTGGAAACATCCATGAAGCAGTTCTCCGTCCGGAGATACTCCATGGCGGTTTCGTACATCCGGTAGCCACCGAAATGGGCCGCCACCACCTGGAGCTGCGGGAATTCCTTCAGCACACGGCAGAGCCTTGCCGGGTGGGAATAATCGAACCGCCGGTCTCCCATATGAAACAGCACCGGTATCTTTCCCTGAATCCGATCATACACCGGGAACAGCCGGGGATCGTCAATGGCAAACTGCTGGGTGTCCGGGTGCATTTTAATGCCGTAAAGCCCATTCTGGAGGATGTAGTCCGCCTCTGCCTCAATATTTTCCATGGCCGCATGAACGGTTCCGAAGGGAATGAAGCGTGGCTCCTGTGCTGCCTCTTCCAGAATAAAATCGTTGATATGCCGGGTATGTTCGGGCTTTACCGCCACCGGCAGGATCACGAATCGGCTGATTCCCGCCGCCTCCCCCCGTTTCAGGAGGGTTTCGGCAGTGCCGTCCATTTCATGGGTATTCAGCTCATAAAAGGAGCGGATGCTGGCAGCAGCTTTGCGGGAAATATTGGTGGGATATATGTGGGTGTGAATGTCGATCAGTTGCATATTTTCGCCTCGAAACTCAAAATCCCACTTATTATATCACGAATCAGCAGAAAATGGTATCCGTTTTTCAATCAAGGTAAGGGTGCCTTACTTGCGAAGCTTTGCAAAAAAGTCCTTCACAGCGCCGAAGCCAAAGGTAATGCCAATCAGCACAATGAAAATCTCCAGCCGGCCCATAAGCATACCGATCATCTCAATAATCAGCGTGGGAGCGTTGGTCATGGGGTTGGTGATGCCGATGGAAAGGCCTACGGTGCCGATGGAGGATGCAAAGTCGAACATAGCCTCCAGCAATGTGCAGTTAGCGGTCAGGGTAATGAGCAGACTGCCAACAATATAAATACACATATAGCAAATTACAAACCCGGTAGTATCCTCTGCCAGCTCCCGGTCGATGGGCTCCTTGCCGGTGGCCTTCATATATTGCGGAGCCTCCACCGTTCTGGACGGTGTCAGACGCTTGCGGATATTGCAGCCTGCCATTCTCAGCAGCAGATAGACACGGGACAGCTTGATGCCGCCTGCGGTGGAACCGATGCCGCCGCCTATCAACATCATCAGGATCAGCATACCGACAGCGAACTGGGGCCACAGTGCGTAGCTCATGGTGGAGTAGCCGGTAGTGGAAAGTGCCGAAACGATGTCAAAGGAAGACATCCGCAGGCCCTGACCAAAGCTGATGCCCAGTCCGTGGGAAAGGGACAGCGCCGTGGGAGGAATCACCAGCAACAGCAGCAGGAACATAAACCGCACCTCGCTGACCTTGCAGAAAGATTTGACTCTTCCCTTGGCAAGGAGCAGCAGCGCTGCAAAATTGGTGGTGCCGATCAGCATAAGTACAATGGTAATGATTTCGATGGAAAGGCTGTGATACTCGCCGATGCTGTTGAGCTTGGTGGAAAATCCGCCCGTGGAAAGGGAACACATGGCGTGGCAGATGCCGTCGAACCAAGTCATGCCCGCAATACGGTAGGCAATGGAACCGATCACGAGGAAAACATTATAAATGATGAAAATCGCCATAGCGGTTTTCTTAATGTTGGGCATGATCTTATCGGGATGGCCCTCTGCACTGTAAAGGCTCATGGCGCTTCGGTTGGAAACGAAGAAGATCATCACCATGATGAAGCCCAGGCCGCCGCAGTACTGCATAAAGCTGCGGTGGAACAGAAAAATCTGAGGAGTTTTGCTGACATCCATAGCAGAAAGGCCTGTGGTAGTCCAGCCGCTGACGGCTTCAAACAGGCCCTGCACCATTGTGAGCTGTCCGCTCAGCACAAAGGGCAGCGCACCCAAAAAGACGCCCCAGCCCCATGCAAACAAAACTGTCAGGCTGGCTCTGCCGACAGAAGACTTCCAGCTGAACTCTCTGTCGTTGTCACATTTTACCAGCAGGCACAGCAGTATTCCTATAATCGCAGATACACCGCCGGGCAGCAGGAAATCCAGCCAGTACTTCCCGTCCTCATGGTACCACGGTAAAACAATCAGAGGTGCAATGATCAGAATACCGATCAGCACCATCAATTTGCCCACAGTGGAGCAATTGGAAAAACTTCGCTTCATCTTTTTTACCTCCCGGTAAGTCCGTGGATTGCTGCCCGCTCCTGACCGCTGCGGGAAATAACTACCAGCGTATCTCCTGCGTGGATTCTGGTGTCACCTCTGGGGATCAGAGTCTGGTCGCCCCGCAGCAAGCATCCCACAATGGCTTCCTTGGGAAGCTCGATTTCCCAGAGCTTCTTCCCGGCTGCCGGAGCCTCCTCAGGAATGTGAACCTCTACAATCTGTGCTCTGCCATAACCCACAGGGATAATGTTGATCATCTCGTCGATGAATGCCTGCTGCTGAATGATTCCGGTAACAGCGGAAATGGCACAAACTACGCTGTCCACTCCCATCTGCCGGAAGAAATCCGTTTTCTTAGGATCTCCCAGCAAGGACACAGTTTTCTTCACATGGAATTTCTTTTTGCACAGCTGGCAGGCAACCAGATTGCACTCATCTCTGCTCGTCAGGGCAATAGCCATGAAGCACTCAGATGCACCGGCTTCGTCCAGCGCATAGGGCTTGGTGCCGTCACCGCAGTAGACGCTCAGGCCCTTCACTTCTGCCAGCATCATGCAGTCCTCACGGGAAGCGTTAATGGCCGCCACCCGATATCCTTGGGAAAGCAGAGACACTGCCAGAGATTTTACTTTGCTCCGTCCGCCGATCAGCAGAATTTTTTCTTTTTTACCGCTCATAATCGATTTCCTCCTATGCCCTTGCCAGCAGTTTGTCAATTTCCTTCACAGAAAGTGCCGCAGGGCAAATGGTCTTGATTCCGAATTCCTGATAAACTGTCTCCCGTTCAGGATCAAATAGTCTTGCAATCACATTTTCCACATGGAACATATCTCTTGCCAGCTGAGCCACCATGATATTGGTGTTGTCATCGTTGGTTACCGCAATCACCGTTGAGGCGTTTTGAATTCCAGCCTCCTCCAGTGCATCGAGATCTGTGCCGTTTCCAACTACGGAGAGTCCGCCGTAGCCGGAAGAGAGTCGCCGGAAGGAATCTCTCGTCCGATCCATAATCAGCACATCGCTGCCGTCATCGGAAAGGGCGCTGGCCAAATTGGCTCCAAGGCGTCCGCAGCCAACGATGATGGTATAATTTGTTTTCTTTGTATCAAATAAATTCAGTTTCATTATCATTTCCTCCTGTCCATGTCTCCCCAAAACGGGACCGCATCAGCCGCAGTCGCTTTCGTCATAGACTGCCTTTCCATGGGAATAAAAAGTTCCGTAAGTAGCAAGGTTCTGGTTTGCCGGCCGATACGCAGGGTCCAATGCCCATGCAGCCCGGAAGTGCCGCATTGCCAGAGCGTGTTTTCCTGTTTTTTCCAGAACCACACCCATCAGATTGTGGGGATGAGGTGCATCGGGATAGTTTCCCATAGCCTGGCAGATCATTTCCGTGCATTTTTGATATTCACCGCACTGTGACAGTTCTTTGACGCTTGTGCAAAGCTCATCCAGTGCCTGTTCTTTCGTTTCTTTTATCTCTTTCATAACAGCATCCTCCTTTCGGATGTCTCCTTTTCTGTGTCCACATAATAACATCTTCAATGTGAGGGGTGTGTGAGAGTTTTGCAAACCATGTGAGATTTCTGTGAGAATATGGAAATCCCGCTTCACAGCCGTGAAGCGGGATTGTTCTGCTTTTTATTCATCTGCAAGGCGGTATCCCACGCCAATCTCCGTCAGGATATAGCGGGGTTTTGCCGGTGTGACCTCAATTTTTCGCCGCAGACCTGCCATCAGTGCCCGCAGGGCTTGGGTGTCGGTTCCGTAGCCGATGCCATATACCTCTTTGAGGATGGTCTGCGTGGTAAGTACTTTTCCCATGTTCTTAAAGAGCAGGGACAGGAGGCTGTACTCAAGGGGTGTCAGATGAAGCGGCTCGCCTTTCAGGGTGACCTGCCGCTTTTCCAGATTCAGGCTCAGCTCCCCTACCGTCAGCACCGGCTGGGATTTCGTCCGGTTGCTCTTCTGCAAATGGCGGATTGCCACCCGGATACGGGCCATCAGCTCCGTAGCGGAAAATGGTTTCGTGAGATAATCGTCGGCCCCGGCATCCAGCGCCGTGGCTTTTTCCTTATCCTGATCCCGGGCAGACACCACAATGATTGGAATATCCGACCACTCTCTCACCTTTTTGATGACCTCCATGCCATCAAAATCCGGCAGTCCCAGATCCAGAAGCATGAGGTCAATGGCCTGAACCACCAGCTCCGACAATGCTCCTTGGGCGGTTCCCGCCGTTATGTAGGAAAAGCCCTCCTGTTTCAGCGTGTAGGCAATAAAATTGCGGATCTGGGTGTTGTCCTCCACCACCAAAATGGTTTCGTTATGCTCCGTCATTGTGTTTCATCTCCCAACGGTATGGTAAATAGGAATTGTGCGCCGCCGCCCGGTCGGTTTTGGGCTGTGATCTTGCCGCCGTGGGCTTCCACGATCGACTGGCAGATGGTAAGGCCCAGACCTACGCCGGGCTTGCTGTCCGGCCGCTGACTTTTGGTAGTGTAGAACATCTGGAAAATATGGTCAATGTCCTTGGGGGCAATGCCGCTGCCCCGATCCGAAACGGCAAACTGCACCTGATGGGCTTCCGCCTGTTCCTCCACAGAAATAGAAATTTCCTTTCCCTCCGGAGTGTGCTTTCCGGCGTTGTCCAGCAGGTTTACCAGCACCTGCGTAATCAGCCGGGCATCCATAGGCACCAGAAGCAGTTTTTCCGGGATAGAAACCTCGATTTTCTGATCCGGCATTCGCTTTTCCATTACCATCAGCGCCGCACCGATGACCTCCTCCACTGCCTCCGACTCCTTGTTGAGCTTCAGATAGCCGTCTTGGAACTTGGTAAGATTAAGGATGTTCTCCACCAAAGAGTGAAGCCAGTCCGCGTCCTTATAAATATCCTCCGCCAGCTGATACCGGGGGTCATCCTGCTGAGTCATGCCCATAAGCATTTCGCTGGTGCCCATAATCCCGGAAAGCGGTGTCCGCAGATCGTGGGAAATGGCCCGCAGAAGATTGCTGCGATACCGCTCCTGAGTCGTTTCTTCCCGGCTTTTCGCCTGAGCCTGTAAGCTGCGGAACCGTTCAAGCGCAAGGGCAGCACTTTCCATAATGGAGTGAATCAGCCGCACCTGTGCCTCCGTCAGATTCTCTCCGACCTCTCTGGGAATCCGCAGCACCGCCAGAATATGGGAACGCCCGTAAATGGGATAGTCGTAGAATTCCTGTCCCATGTCCACCGAAGCATAGAGACTTTCCATGCGTTTTTTCAGCTGCTCCGGAGCCTCCACCTCTCTGTGGATTAAGGTGCCGTCCGCCTTCCGCTGGACAAATGTAGGCATAGGCATCCCGTTTTCATCAAAATATACATAGGCCGCAGGGCATCCCAAGGTTTCGCTGACGGTGCGCACGGTAATCTCTGCGATGGCATCGCAGCTTTCTGCATCCGTCAGATGGTTGGTCAGCTGATAGAGGGCATTGGCCTCAGTCTCCTTTTCGTGAGCCTCTGCCGCCGACTGCTTCACCTTACTGGTAAGAGCACTGGTGATGGTGGCCGTCACTGTCATAATAATCACGGTAATAATATTGCCGGGATCATGGATTTTGAGGCTGTAATAGGGCTCCGTAAAGAACCAGTTAAAGAGCAGAAAGGACAAAATGGATGCCGCCAGACCGTAGCCGTGTCCATCCGTGCACCGGGCTGTCAGAATCACAGCCATCAGGTAGACAATCACCGCATTGGCGCTGTGAATCTCCAGCTGTCTGAAAATCCAGCCTAAAGCTGTCGCCCCTGCCAGCAGAAGTGCGGTAATCGCCGCATTCTTTATAAATTCCTGTATTTTTCTCCCCATGGCTGCCTCCTTGTTTTCCTATATCATACGCCAAAATCTCTGTGAAATCAATCAAAGAGTAAAAATTTCTCCCCCGTCTGACCGTATTCGCAAAGCATCCGATTGGCAAAGTCGCAGATATAGGATCCGTGGCATTTTTCCTTGCCGGCACACATTGCATCCGCATTTATAAATCTGCCCATCTGGGGATCGTAGTATCTGTTTTGGGGGCAAAGACATAGCCACAGTAACGCAGAGGATTCAGGTGACCGATGCCGGAGACCGGTTCCTCACTGAGAGGCTTTCCCCATGCGTCATAGGTATAAGTTGCCACAGCGGTGCCGGAACTGTCCAAAATTGCTGCTACATCGCCCTGCATATTCGTCACATAATAGTAGGTCGTGCCGTTGTGCGTGACAGACGCAGGGATTCCGTTGGCGTCGTAAGCAAAGTACAGTGTATCATTACCCACTGTCATCTGGCTCAGCTGGCCGCCGTTGTAGATATGCTCGTAGGCAGTGCTGCCATTAATGCGCTTTGTCCGCAAACATTTTTAGTTTTGCCTTTATCTGCATTTCAGCCTAATGTTCCATAAGAATCTCCAAGTTTTCTAATTCTTCACTGCCGTAAAAAACTCTTGTAATTGCTTCAAGATTTACATATGTTTTTCCATCATCTTCCCCATACTCATCCAGTTGCTGCACGGACAGCCAGTCATCTTCAATTTGAAGAATGACACCAACAACATCGTGGATACCACTCTTCAGCAATTCCAGCGCTACCGGAGCTTTCTTTTCGTATGCATAGTTTAACAAGTCAATGGGTTGGGGTCCATTTAGCTGCAGTGGCTGACATATCTTTTGATTTCGTCGCTCAAGAAGAAATTCCAGTTTGCGAATATACTTTGTATCCTGTTCGATTTGCACCACATCATCCTGTAAGTACATGGCATATCCATTCCATCGTCCTGCCGGTAAAATATCCTGCATGATAAACCATGTTTGATCAGCGTAAATCACTCGCCCTACAACAAAGCTTTCCGGATCGCCACTATCAATATGGCACTGAAGAATTTCTCCGATTAAATTAGGTTCTACCATAAGTTTGTTCTCCTTCTTCTCTATTTTCGCTTGGATGTTTTGAATCAGTTGCTATTAAAATGATTTCGTCTCTACGGATTGTGCATTGATTATGCGGTGCATTTTCCCTCATAATTATTACATCGTTTTCGGAATGGCTAACCACAGCACCGGATATTTTCACATCATCTGCATATCTAATATCAACATTAACCCGTGCAGATTCCACATAACGCAAATAGTCATCCCATATATTTTCCCCGAAAACGGTATTTACGGATCGCGGATGATATTGCGGCATATTTTTCAAATATTGAGTATCGACTTCAATGCGGAAGATACTTCGCTGTGGGCAAAAGCAAACTCCATCAAATTCATTATCGGGAGAAATTAACTGCAAAACTATATCTTCCCCACTTCTCATTACTTGTCCTACCAAAAATTTTTCTGTGTTTTGCCTATTTGTATAGAATGCAATTGTTTCATGCTTTAACTCTGCTTCTAAAAGCAATTTTTGAATCATAATAACCTCCTATGGGAAACACCGCGGTAACGCAGAGGATTCAGGTGACCGATACCAGGGGCTTGCCCCATGCGTCACAGGCATACTACTCCTAATATCCGGGGCTCGTTGCTTCTTATTTTGCACAGCGGCCATCCCAGATTTCTTCAACTGGCCGGCCATATAGCATTTTTATCGTTTCCAGTGCCTCATTCTCCTCTTCTTCATAATAAATCAAGCCATATTTGACATTTCTCGGATGGCTGAACTGGAACCAAGCGTG
>RCNI01000183.1_pt1 | contig 54236 bp, 55 predicted proteins | sample 2041151 | NCBI WGS metagenome assembly RCNI01 (sample SAMN09708214, study PRJNA481090) | feces metagenome | isolation source: feces | place: Antarctica: Albino Rookery
TTAAAGAAAATTTTATTTTAGATGGTCGTGATATTTTTGTATTAGTCTCTAACACTGGTGGTGAATCATTATTATTAGAGATTGCCAAATATGCTAAGAAAAATTTTCAAAAAGTTATTGTTGTATTAAATCGTAATAATTTACAGGTACAGAAAGAATCAATTCTAGAATATTGTGATTTAGTATTAGATGCTTGTGCAGAAGAAAAAGATTTTGTAATAGATGTTAATGGTTTATCAATTGGTCGTTACTGGACTACAGTTTGTAATATGTTAGCTCAAATGATTACTGCAGAAGTTTATCATTTATATAGTGAAGAAGGAAAAAAATGTCCAATATTGCTTTCTGCAAATTTAAAAGATGCAGATATTCATAATAATGCTTTAACTGATATCTATGGAAAGAGGGTAAGGGGATGATGGAAGTAAGACATAAAATATTTAAAGAAAAAGTAGAAAATATATTAAATCTACTATATGAACAAGAAAAAGATAATATTGAAAATATGGCACAATGTGTTGCCCAATGTATAAAAAATGATGGAGTAGTACATGTTTTTGGAACAGGTCATTCTGTTGGGTTTGGATTGGATTTAAAAGGTGGAGTAGGTTCGTTGGTTCCATTACATATTATGCAAATGTCTGATTTTGTTACTAAAGGTGTGACAAGCTATGAAGAATTTAAAAATCCACATGATATTTTTGAACGTAAAACAGGTGTTGCGGATAAATTTATTGATTTGTATGATGTTAATGAAAATGATTGCTTTATTATAATTTCAAATTCTGGAATTAATGGAATTGTCATTGATTTAGCAGATATTGCTAAAAAACGGGGACATAAAGTTATTGTAATTACAAGTATGGCACATACATTAAGTGAAGAATCTAGACATCCATCTGGAAAAAAATTATATATGTTTGGCGATGTAGTTATTGATAATTGCGGACCAATTGGAGATGCATTATTGGAGACATCTGATATTGAAAAAGTGTGCTCTGTATCTTCGATTTGTGGAAATTGTATTGCTCAATCAATGCAAGCGAGAGTTTGTGAAATTTTAGATAATGAAGGTATAGAGTTACCAGTATTACGTGATGAAAATAAATGTCTTGAAAATGTAGAATTTAATAAAAAATTATTAGTTTTTATTTTAGGTGTTGACATAAGTCTAATGCAGTGCTATAATATAGCTATAGTTAATAAATAACTTTTAATAATAATTTTTAAAAGGGGTATTAAAGGTATGAGAAAAGAATTTATATTTAAGATGATTAAAGCATTATTACCTGGATCAGTATCAATATTATGTGTAATTTTAGCGTTTAATTCATTAGGATATGTATTATCTTTTTTAACTTTATTATTAGGAATAAGTTATTCTGTTGAATCGGTAAAATATGATGTGCTAAAGAAATAACTAAAATTAAATAAAAGTAGCAAAATTTTTTGCTACTTTTTTGTTGCAAATTTGAATAAAATAATATATAATCACTATAATAAAAAAGGAGGTAATAAAATGTTAAAACATATAGATAGTAAAGACTTCGAAAATGAAGTTATAAATAAAGATAAATTAGTGGTTGTAGACTTTTTTGCAACATGGTGTGGACCTTGTAAAATGCTTGCACCAGTACTTGAAAATGTAGCAAATTCTAGAGCAGATTTTGATATTGTAAAAGTAGATATTGATGAATCAGAAGATCTAGCAATTAAATACGAAATACAAGTAGTACCAACTCTTGTAATATTTAAAGAAGGTAAAGAGGTATCTAGAGTATCTGGATTTATGACTGAAGAAGTTTTAACAAATAAAATAGAAGAATTAATGTAAAAATAAAAACCTATACAATTTTGTATAGGCTTTTTATTTAGAAGGAGGAACAAATGAATAAAACAATTATAATAAGTGGACTAGCTATTATAATAATTGCAATAGTATTTATATTAAATAAAAAAGAAAATAAAATAGAAATAAAATATAAAGAAATGACATTTTCAGAAATGAAAGAAAAAATAGAATCAGGAGTAGATTATACAATAGTAGATGTAAGAACAAAAGAAGAATACGAAACAGGAAAAATATTAAATGCAATTAATATACCATTAGATAAAATAAATGAAATAGAAAATATAGAGAAAGATAAAAATAAATATCTATTTGTTTATTGTAGAAGTGGAAATAGAAGTACATATGCAGTTAATGAACTAAATAAAATGGGATATACAAATGCATATAATGTTGGAGGAATAATTTATTACAATAAATAGTTGTTTTGTTATGTAAAATAGTATATAATATATTTACTTTGAATTATTAGCTAAATTTTAATGAATATAGCGGAGGTATAATCATGAAAAAAAGATTATCCAAAATATTAATAGCGTTTGTTACTATTACTATTTTTTGTGTATCTTTTCTAGGATGTAGTCAAAATGGTATTGAAACAGAAATAAGCAATGAAAGACCTATTGATATAACATTCAAAGGAGAAGATTTAATAAAAATAAAATAATAAGAAGCTCTAGAATTAAAATATAAAAATAAAAATCTATACAATTTTGTATAGGTTTTTTATTTAGAAATAGGAATAATAAATTATACAGGTTGACTTTTTATGTAAAATGATGTATAATATCTAAGTAGATTAATAAGAAAGCTAAGTTTTAATAAAAGTAGCGGAGGTATAACTATGTTAAAAAAATTAGTAAAACTATTATCAGGAATTATGGTAATCACTATTTGTACAGGAGCATTCGTAGGATGTAGTGGAAACACTAATACTACAACTAAGCCAGAAACAAATACTAATGAACAAATTGAAAACAATGAAAAAGTAGAAGAAGAAAATGGCGAAGTAGTTAACACAGAAGAAGTAGAAGAACAGTTAAAATTAACTTTAAAAGGTGAACAACAAATTCAAATTGAAGAAGGTCAAAGTTTTGAAGATCCAGGTGTTACTGTTAACAAAGAAGCAAAAGTTATAAGAAGAACATTCTTAGATGTAAACAAACCAGGAATATATGAAATATGTTATACTGCTGAAGATACAAAGGGAGAAATAGATTCTGTAGTAAGAGTAGTAGAAGTAGTTAAAAAAGTAGAAAAAAAAAACTAGTTTATCTAACTTTTGATGACGGACCATCTCAATATACAGAAGAACTATTAAATACTTTAAAAGCAAACAATGTAAAAGCAACATTCTTTGTTACTAACCAAGACAGTAAATATGATTATTTATTAAAAAGAATAGTCGATGAAGGTCATACTATAGCAATACACACATATTCACACGACTATGAAAATATATATGCAAACCAAGAAGCATATATGGAAGATTTTAATAAAATGAAAGCTAAAATAAAAAAAGTAACAGGAGTGGAGTGTAAAATATTTAGATTTCCTGGAGGAAGTAGTAATATAATAAGTAAAAAATATAATCAAGGAATAATGACAACACTTACTACTAACCTTGTAAAAGCAGGATATGATTATTATGATTGGAATGTAGATTCTGAGGATGCATCTGGAAAACAATTAAGTTCAGAACAAATAAAAAACAATGTAATAAGTTCACTTTCTGAACAAAATCCAAATGTAGTATTGCAACATGATATAAAGAAAAACAGTGTTATGGCAGTAGATTCTATTATTAAAGAAGCAAAAGAATTAGGATATACTTTTGAAAGAATAACAGAAACTACAATACCTTGTAAACACCAAGTAGCAAATTAGCTATATCCATTAGTTAATAAGGAGAAATATATTATGAGAAAATATAAATATTTAGTAGCAACACTTGTATCTATGGTAATGTTAATGATTCTTCTAATGTTTGTATATCTATTTAGAGGATCTTTATTAACAATTATAATACTAATACCAGCTATAATAGTTACAGTACTTTATGATGATAAATTAATAAAATAATCAAAAACAAAAGTAGCAATTTGCTACTTTTGTTTTTTTTGTAACTTTTTTTGTTTTGATTGACAAACATATATTCGGGTGTTATACTTTTGTTAGATTAAGGAGTGGTAGTATGTTACAAACATTACACATAAAAAATATTGGAATAATAGATGATTTAACAGTAGATTTTGAATCTGGACTTAATGTATTAACAGGAGAAACTGGAGCAGGTAAATCATTAATATTAGGTTCTTTAAATATAATATCTGGAGGAAGATTTTCTAAAGAAATGATTAGAAAAGGAGAAAATTTTTCTTTTGTAGAAGCATGTATTTATTTACCAGATAACAGTTATGCAGAAGATGGTAATATACTAGTATCTAGAGAAATTAATGTAAATGGAAAAAATCTTTGCAAAGTAAATGGAAGACTTGTAACAGTTACAGAGTTAAAAAATATAATGTCTAATATATTAGATATACACGGACAACATGATAACCAAAATTTAATGGACGTAACTAAACATATAACATTTATAGATGAATATGCAGGAGAAGAGTTAAAAGATATATTAAATAATTATAAAATGGAGTATATGGAATATAAAAAACTGCAAAAAGATCTTTTAGATAATTATGGAGATGATTTAGAAAAACAAAGGACTTTAGATCTTTTATCTTACCAGTTAAATGAAATAGATGAAGCTTCTTTAAATGTAGGAGAAGAAGATGAAATAGAAAAGCAATTAAAAGTTGCAAAAGATGCAGAAAAAATAATTCAAAATGTAATGTTTACTCAAGATGAACTTGAAAACAAGGTAATAAATGGTTTTGAAAATACAATTAAATATTTAAGTAAAATTTCAGATTATGATGAAAAGTATAATGAAAAATTAGAAAGATTACAAGGATTATTTTATGAAGTGCAAGATATATCTTTAGATATATCTTCATATAAAGATGATATAGATTTTTCTACAGAAGATGTAAATAAATTACAAGAAAGAAGAGATGTTATTTTTTCTCTTAAAAGAAAATATGGTAAAGATATAGAAGAAATCTTTAAATATAGAGATAAAATAGATAAAGAAATAACAAAGATACAAAACTTAGAGGAATATACAAATTCATTAAAAGAAAAAATAGAAGAAAAGAAAAATATAATGGAATCTTTAGCAAATAAAATAACTGCTATAAGAAAAGAAACTTCTTTAAAGATAGAAGATAAAGTAAATAATGAGCTTAAAGATTTAGAAATGAAAAATGCTAAATTTAAAATAGCTATAGATAAAGAAAAAGATTTTAAATCAAATGGTTTAGATAATTTAGAATTTTTAGTAGCTACAAATAAAGGAGAAGATTTTAAAGGACTTGCAAAAACAGCTTCTGGTGGTGAAATATCTAGAATAATGCTTGCAATTAAAACAGTTCTTACTGAAATAGATAAAACAGATATTATAGTTTTTGATGAAATAGATACAGGAATTAGTGGAGCAGCTGCAAATTCTGTTAGCGAGAAAATAAGTAAAATATCTTCAAATAAGCAAGTGCTTTGTATATCACATCAGCCTTCTGCAGCTGCTAAAGCAGATCATAATTATTATATATACAAAGAGACTAAAGAGGATAAAACATTTACTAATATTAAAAAGTTAAACGAAGAAGAAGTTATTGAAGAAATTGCTAGAATTTCTACTGGAGTAGTTACAGAAGAATCAATTAAACATGCTATGTTTATTAAAAATGCAAATAAATTGTAGTACTTTAGGAAAAAGTATTTTATATATTGCAACTTTAATTTTTAAGTAGTATAATCAAGGAGTAAATAAGTAGAAGGAGATTATTATGGTAGAATATAAAATTTTTGCAGGAAGTTCTGGTAAGGATTTTGCAACTAAAATGTGTAAATATTTAGGTGTAGAACTTGGAGAATCAGAAGTTTTTAAATTTTCAGATGGTAATATATTTGTTAAGATTAATGAAACAGTAAGACAAAAGGATGTATATTTAGTACAACCTATTGGACTTACACCAAATGATGACTTGGTTGAAATATTGTTTTGGGTAGATGCTCTTCAAAGATCTTCTGCAAGACATGTTACGGTTATTATGCCTTACTTTAGTTATGCAAAAGGTGATAAAAAAGATGAGCCAAGAACATCTATAAGAGCAAGAGTTTGTGCAGAATGTATGGAGCTTTCTGGAGCAGATCACATGATTACTATGGATTTACATAGTCCACAAATTCAAGGATTCTTTAAAAGACAAATAGATAATTTACATGCAATGCCACTTCTTTGCGAAGAAATAAAAGAATTAAATTTAGATAATTTTGTTATAGCTTCGCCAGATGCTGGATATGCAAAACAAGCAAGAGTATTTGCAGATGCATTAAATGTTGATTTAGTAATAGGTGATAAAACAAGAAAAGATCATACTGAACATGCAGAAGTTCTTCAATTAATTGGAGATGTTAAAGATAAAAATGTAGTTATAGTTGATGATTTTTCTATATCTGGAGGAACACTTGCAGATATGTGTAGAATGGTTAAAGAACATGGTGCTAAGAAAGTATATGCTTGTTTATCTCATGCACTTTTAAGTGAAAAAGGTGTAAAGAAGATAAATGATAGTGGAATAGAACTTGTAATATCTACAGATACTATAAAAAATGAGCATATAGAAAATGAGCCTAAATTTAAAATTATATCTGCAGCACCATTATTTGCTGAGGCTGTTGATAGAATAAATAAGTTTGATACTGTTAGTGCACTTCAAAAAGAATTACCAGATAATTTATTAAAATATATAAAAGAAAATAGATAATTTTAGTGCGTTTGTTAATTTATAATTTTTTTATTTTATTTGTTGACAAACGCTTTTTTTATTAGTATAATATTGTTGTAGAACAAATGTTTTAATAGGAGGCACGAGATGGATTTAGAAGAAAGAAGAAAAGCGTTAGATATTGCAATGGGACAAATAGAAAAGAACTTTGGTAAAGGTTCTGTTATGAAACTTGGAGATATGTCTGCAATGAATGTAGAATGTATTCCAACAGGTGCACTTAGTTTAGATGTTGCACTTGGAATTGGTGGAGTTCCAAGAGGAAGAGTTGTAGAAATTTTTGGACCAGAATCATCTGGTAAAACAACAGTTGCATTACATATTATTGCAGAGGCACAAAAAGCAGGTGGTATAGCTGCATTTATTGATGCTGAACATGCATTAGATCCAGTATATGCTAAACATATTGGTGTAGATATAGATAATTTAATAGTTGCTCAACCAGATACAGGAGAACAAGCTTTAGAAATTGCTGAACAATTAATTAGAAGTGGAGCTATTGATGTTATTACAATTGACTCTGTAGCAGCACTTGTTCCTAAAGCTGAAATAGATGGTGAAATGGGTGATAGCCATGTTGGTTTACAAGCTAGACTTATGTCTCAAGCTTTAAGAAAATTAACTGGTGTATTAAATAAATCTAAAACTGTTGCTATATTTATAAATCAACTTAGAGAAAAAGTTGGTATAATGTTTGGTAATCCAGAAACTACACCTGGTGGAAGAGCTTTAAAATTTTATTCTTCAGTAAGATTAGATGTTAGAAAACAAGAAGCTATTAAAATTAATGGTGAGGTAATGGGTACAAGAACAAAAGTAAAAGTTATTAAAAATAAAGTTGCACCTCCATTTAGAGAAGCTGAATTTGATATCATATATGGTAAAGGTATATCTAATGAAGGATGTGTACTTGATCTTGCTGTAAACTTAGATATAGTAGATAAGAGTGGTGCATGGTATTCATACAATGGACAAAAAATTGGACAAGGTAGAGAAAACGCTAAAGCATTCTTATCTAGTAATCCAGAAATTTTAAAAGAAATAGAAGAAAAAGTTAGAGAAAACTTTAGAGTTGCTTTTGAAAAAAGTATGGGTGAAATAGAAGAAACAGAAGACTAGGAGAAAAAAATGGATTTTATAACAGCTAAACAAAAGGCGATTAAATACATAGGTATAAGTAAAAAGACTGAATTTGAAGTTAGAAATAAATTACTTAGACTAGATGCCTCAGAAGAAGTTATAGAAGAAGTGATTGAATATATTAAAGAATTAGGCTACATCGATGATGTAGCTTATTCTAAATCATTTATTAAAACTTGTGAAAGAGAATGTAAGAAGTCGTTATATGAAATTAAATTAAAGCTATTGCAAAAAGGTATAAAAGAATATATAATAGATGAGAAGCTTCAGTATCTATATGATATAGATTATGAAGAAAAGGTAATAGAAAAATTATCTAAAGGTAAATTTTTGGGGAAAGAAGAAGAAAAAAATAAATACCTCTGCTCAAAAGGGTTTAGAGGTTATAATGAAGGTGAGATATATTTATGAAATTAACAGATAAAAAATATGAAAAAATTATAGAAAAGAATGTAGAAATTTTAAAAACTATATTAGATAAAGAATATGAATATGTAATAGTATTAGGTTCTGGGTTAAATGATTTAGTAAATGAAGTAAAAGTACATCATAAAATAAACTTTTCACAACTTTATAAATTCCCTAAAGTTTCTGTAAAAGGACATGAAGGAAATTTAATATTTGGAGAGTTAAATGGTAAGAATGTAATATTACAACAAGGAAGAATTCATTATTATGAAGGTCATGATATGAGACTTGTAACTCTTTTAATAAGAATATATGCAAGCTTAAAAATAAAAAATTTAATATTAACAAATGCAGCAGGAGCTGTAAATACAGAATATAATGAAGCAGATGTAATGCTAATTAAAGATCATATAGGAATGTTTATGCCAAATCCTTTAAGAGGAAAAAATATAGAAAGTTTAGGAGAAAGATTTCCTAGTATGACAGAAGTATATAACAAAAACTTAATAAATAAAGTTTTAGATAAAAAAATATCAGATAAAATTAGAGTTGGAACATATACATTTATGCAAGGACCAAGCTATGAAACATATGCAGAAGTTAATGCACTTAGAATTCTTGGAACAGATGCAGTAGGTATGTCTACTGTACCAGAAGCAGTTGTAGCTAAACATGCAGGTATGAATGTATTTGGTATGTCTTGTATAACAAATACTTGTAAAGAAGATTCAAATCCAACACATGAAGAAGTAATTCAAAATGCAAAAATATCTAAAGATATAATGAAAGAAGTATTAAAAATAGTAATGGAGTAGTGAAATGGAAAGAATAATAAATAAAGCATCTAAATATACAGTAACTATTAATAATTTTGAAGGACCACTAGATCTTCTTTGTTATTTAATAGATAAAAAGAAAAAAAGTATATTAGATATATCTTTAAATGAATTAACAGATACATATTTAGAATATTTAGAAGAAATGGAAAGTTTAAATTTAGAAATAGCAAGTGAATTTTTAATAATGGCTTCTACACTTTTATATATAAAATCTAAAAAACTTCTACCAGAGCTTGAAGAAGAAGAGGAAGAAGAAGAAACAGAAGAAGAAATAATGCAAAGATTAACAGAATATAAAAGATATAAAGAGGTTACTAAATTACTTACAACAATGTATGAACAGAACTCAGGTAGTTTAGTAAAACCAACAGAAAAGCTAGAAGTGAAAAAAGAAAAAGCAGAAATAGAATTTACTGTAGAAGATTTAAAAGAAAGCTATTTAAATATATTAAATAGAAATCAAAGAAAAGTAAATGTACAATCTACAAATGTAGAAAAACTAGCTGTTTTAGAAAAATATACTGTTAGAAGTAAAGTTAAAGAAATGATAGATGTTTTATTTAAAAAGACTTCATTTATTTTTAATAAAATGTTTAATATAAAAGAAAAAAATCAAGTTGAAATAGTAACAGCATTTTTAGGAATGTTAGAACTTGCAAAACTAAAAAAAGTTACAATAAATCAAGAAGGAATTTTTGAAGATATAAATGTAGAAAAAATTAATGACGATGTTTTAGATTTATCATTAATTCAAGAATAATAAAAATAAAAAAAGCAAAGAATAATATTGGTGATTAAATGAATTTTATAAAAGTTTTAATCTTGTTATTTTTTGCTTTTCTTTTTTTGCCTCTTAAAATACATATAAAATCAAATACAGATAAAATCAAAATAACATTTAAAATGCTTGGAGTTAAATTATATAGTATAGAAAAACTATTAAAAAAAGGAAAAAATAATTTAGAAGATACAGTATATAATACTACTGTAAAAATATTAGATACTCAAGAAAAAATTTTAGGATTTAAAGAAATAAAAAAAATATATGATAATCTAGATATTGAATATATAAATTTAAATATAGGATTTAAAGATCCTATATTTGCTACCTATGTATTTACTGCAATTAATATATTTATTGGAAGTCAAATGAAAAAATTTGAAAAAAGTAAAATAGAAATGCAAATGTTGTATACAGAAAAAATATATGATTATAAAATAAATTGTATAATTAGTATAAGACTTGCAGAAAATATAATAGAAATAACAAAAGTTATTTATAAACTCTTAAAAGAAAGGTGGAATAAAGTATGGCAGAACATCCTATTGAAAACTTAATGATAACAGCAATGACATCACTAAGAGATATGATAGATGTAAATACAATAGTAGGAGATGTAGTAACATCTAGTGATGGAACAGTTATAATACCAATTTCTAAAGTAAGTTTTGGATTTGCATCTGGTGGTAGTGAATTTAATACAAATAAAATAAGTAAATTTACAGAAGATAATAAACTTCCATTTGGAGGTGGAAGTGGTGCTGGTGTGAATATATCTCCTAGTGCATTTATAATAGTAAAAAACGATAATGTAAGGGTAATAAATATGACATCTAGTAATAGTATAGATAAAATAATAGATTTAGCACCAGAAATGATAGATAAAATAAGTCAAGCAGCAAAAGATGTAAGTAATTGCTATAAGAAAAAAGAAGAAAATAAAATATTAAAGTTTTATAATAATCAAGATGAATAAACTAAACTAGCTATGAGTATAATGTAATAGGTGATTATATGTGTAAAAACAAAATGACTATTTCATTAATAATTGTAGCTATTTTTTTTAGTATGTTTCAAGTATGTTTTGGAAATACTCCAAGCGTTAATTTGCAATCTGAATCTGCAATACTATTAGATTCTAAAACAGGAACTGTTATGTTTGAAAAAAATCCAGATGAAAAACTATTACCTGCAAGTGTAACAAAAGTAATGACACTTCTTCTTACAATGGAAGCAGTAGATAGTGGAAAACTTTCTTTAGATGATTATATAGTATGTAGTGCAAAAGCATCTAATATGGGAGGATCTCAGATATACTTTAAAGAAAACGAAAAATTAAAAGTTTCAGATTGCTTAAAAGCTGTAGCAGTTGTATCTGCAAATGATGTAGCAACAGCTTTAGCAGAACATTTAGGGGGAACTGTAGAAAATTTTGTTTCAATGATGAATGCAAAGGCTAAAAGTCTTGGAATGAAAAATACAGCTTTTAAAAATCCACATGGATTAGATGAAGAAGGGCATTATACAACAGCAAGAGATATAGCAATAATGTCTAGAGAATTAATTACAAAACATCCAAAGATAAAAGAATATACATCTATTTGGATGGATACATTAAGAGACGGAACATTTGCGTTAACAAATACCAATAAATTAATACGTTTTTATGAAGGAGCTACAGGACTTAAAACAGGATCTACATCTAAAGCGTTATTTAATTTATCTGCAACAGCAACAAGAAAAGATTTAGAATTAATTGCAGTAGTAATGAAAGCCCCTACATCTAAAATAAGACAAGAAGAAGCATCTAGACTTTTAGATTATGGGTTTGCTAATTATTCAAATATTACACTAGGAAAAAGAAACGAAGTTATAAAAAGTGTTAAAGTTATTAAAGGACAAAAAGAAAATACAAATGCATTGTTAAAAAACAATGTAAATATATTAGTTAAAAAAGGAGAAGAAAAAAGTATAATACCTAGAGTAGAAGTTAAAGAGGAAATAAATGCACCAGTAAAAAAAGGAGATGTAATAGGAAAGGTAAGTTACTTAAAAGGAGATAAAGTAATAAAAGAAGAAAATGTAATAGTAGTAGAAGATATAGAAAAGATAACAATAGGTGATGTTTATAAAAAAATGGTAAATACATTATTTTTTAGATAGCAATATGCTATCTTTTTTTTGCTTTAGATTTGGAAATATTTCAAATGTTACAACAAAATTTCAAATAAATTAAGTTTAGAAAATATAAAAAAAATATATTGATTTCTTTAAAATTATATAATACAATCAAATTGATATATTATGGAGGTAGAATAATGTTAGGAATGAATCAAATTAAAAAGAAAATGTTAGTAGGATTCGGTATCGGACTATTAATCGGTCTTGTAATAGCTGGTATCACTATAACAGTTTCAGTTATGACAGTAAAAAGTTATGAAAATGGAACAAATAAAAAATACAAAAAATTATTTATCAAAGAAGTTGTATCTCTAAAAAGAGATGTAATTCAAGGTGAAATAATTAAAGATGAGGATGTTAAAAAGACAGAAGTGCATAGAAATAATGCACCAGCAAATCAAGCTAGTAAATCAGATGTAGTTGGTAAAATAGCAAAATATAATATACCAAAAAATATTCCACTAGTAGAAGGAATGTTTTCAGAAGATGTAATAGCTCAAGATATGAGAACTCTAGAATATAATACAATTCTTATGCCAAGTGATCTTGCAGAACAAGATTTTGTAGACGTAAGAGTTAGATATCCATCTGGAGTAGACTACGTAGTATTAAAACAAAAGAAAGTAGAAAAAATTGCAAATACTACTATGTGGTTTAATGTAAATGAAGAAGAAATGTTACTTATGAATGGTGCAAGTAGATGCATTTATAAATGAAGGTTCTAAATTATATGCAGTTAAATATACAGATCCAGAAGCTCAAATTAAAGTTGTTGAAGATAGCACAGAAGAAGAAATTAGAGCAAAAATTTATGAAGAAATCGATAGCATTACACAAGTAGATGCTGAAACAGCAGTAGATAGAATTTATGATTTAGCTAAAGCATATGCAACTATTGTACAAAGCAAAGATAGCATACAAGTAAACTATATGCCAAATAAACAAATCATGGATTTAATGATAACAAGACCAAACATTGTAGAACAAGCTAAAGAAAGATTAAGCGAAGATACAAGAATGTTAATGGAAGCTCAACTTTCTAACTTTGCAGCTCAATACGAAGAAGAATTCGGAAGAATCACTTCTGAAGCTAGAAATTCAATTGAAGCACAAAGAACACAAAGAGAAGCTATGTTAGAACAAGAAGAAGCAGCAGAAGCACAAGCACAAGCTGAAGCTGAAGAAGCAGCTGCACAAGCTGAAGAAAACAAATAAAAAAAACAAATAGGAGGGGAATATGAAAGTAATTGGTTTTATAGGATATGTTGACAAGACAGATTTTTTAATTACAGTATCAAAGATGTTAACAATATGTAATAAAAAAGTTCTTATGTTTGATGGAACTTTAGAACAAAAATTAAGATATATGATGCCTTCCATTGAAAATATAATGCAACCACATATAACAAATTTTGATGGCTTATATGGTGCAGTAAATTTTAAATCTCTAGGACATTTTGAAAAATATACAACCGAGAGAAATATTAATATTGATGAATATGATTATATGATTGTGGATATAGATAATCCACAATCATATCAAGAATTTAGAAAAAGAGGATTCGATAAAATGTATTTCTTCTTTGAACATAGTCCTGTTTCTATTGCTAAAAATATGGATTTATTAAAAGCTATGTTTAATTTTAAACTTCCAGAACAAGAAATTAAAATGACAAAAGTAATTTATAAACTATATTTAACAAGAGCAAGTGAAACTTACTTTGAAAGTAAGTTTAATGAATACGATGTAAAATGGGAAAATGAACCATTCGAAGTTCCAGAAGATCAAATGGACAAAATTGCAAGTATAGAAAATAACTTTGCAGGTAGTATAGAATTTAAAAAATTCACTTCAGGATTTAAAGTAGCAGCAATGGAACTTACAGCACAGTTACTTGGTGAAAACCAAATAGGTTTCGTTAAGAAAACTGTTAAAGAATATGAAAGGAGGAAAAGATAGTGGCAAAAGTAGTATTTTGGTCGCCTAGATCAACATTAACTGGTGCAACACATAGTTTAATAGCAGTAAGCTCACTTACAGCTATAGATAACAAATTTTCTTCTTTAATATTACAAGGACACTGGCAAAATAAAAGAATAGAATCTTCTTTTACAGCATACCAAGATTTAAAAGCAATGGATGTTTTCAATAATTCAAATATAGGAATGTCTGCACTTGGTAGGTTAATAGATAGTAACAAATTAACTCCAGAAGGAATAAAAAACTATGCTAAACCAGTTTTAAAAAATAGATTAGATGTTTTATATGGACTTAATGTAAAAGAACGTGAAGTATATAGAAAAATGTTTGAAAATATGACATATATATTAGATAAAGCAGATGAAGCATATGATTTAGTATTTTTTGATTCACCTAAAGGACAAAACTTCTTAGCAGTTACAAACGTACTAAAATCTGCAGATGTTATAGTAGTTACTATTATGCAAAATGCTATAGATATAGATGAAATATTATCTGTATATGACTCAATTGGTATACTAAAAGAAAAGAAACACATTATTCTAGTAGGAAATTATTCACCAAGTTCTAAGTATACATTGTTTAATATTAAAAATAAATATAAAATAAAAGCACCAATGTATGCAATACCAAATTGTGTACGTTTTGCAGATGCAGTAAATGATGGAAATGTAGTAGATTTCCTATATAAAAATTTAAATGCTAATCCAAAAGATCAAGTAGGATATTTTATTAGTGAAACTAGAAAAGTTGAAAAAGCTATACTTGGTTTAATAAATGGAAAAATATAGAAGGAGGAATAGAAATGACACTAGGGGCAATTTTAAATTTCATATTAATACTTTTAGTTCTTGGAATAGTTTTTATGTTCTTCTATGTAAAATTAAGTGGAAATAAAAATGCAGAAGTTCAAGATGAATATGAAGCAGAAAAAGAAAAATATAGTATTCATGAAATGAAAGAATTCATCAAAAAACAATTTGATGAAATCACAAGAATGAATTTATACGATTTAGCTCTTTCAGAAGATGAATTTGAAAGAAGAAAAAGTATAAAGTATGAATTAAAAAAAGCATTAAAAGGTGCAGGATATGCAGATGTAAACGATAAGAGATATGTTAAAAACTTTATCTATGACTTACTTCAAAATAACTATGGAGTTAATTCACAAAATGTTAACTATGCAATACCTTTTAATGATGTTGAAAAATTAACACATCAAGATAAATTTGAAATATTATTACACATATTTAAAAAAGAATATAAAACAGATGCATTAACTAAACTTATAACAAAATATAATTTAGATGTACCTAAATATGAATATGATAAATATGTACCTTCTTACGTTATAACAAGAGAAGAAATAGATCAAATTTTTGACATGGAAGTAACAGAAGAAGTACTAAGCTTCCAAGACAAACTAGAAATAGTTGTACAAAGAATATATCAACAATATAAAGGTTACAGTGTAATCGATGATATTAGAGATATGGCTATAGATGGTATATCAGGTGGTGTATCTGGTATCCCAGAATCATTCTTAAACCAAATTGCTGGTATGGATGATTATTTAACACAAATGGAACAAAATAAAATTCCAATGGCGTATGATTCAGTTTGGATATTCTTTAGAGGTAAAGCGATTTACTTATCTTTCCTATCTTTTGGTAGTGAAGCAGAACTTAAGAGAGTATGTCAAAACATATATAAATACAACAATCCAGGACAATTATCTGAATCAGTTGGTTTCAAAATCAACGAAATGAAAGATGGTTCCCGTGTAGTTGTACTTAGACCAAACTTTGCAGAATCATGGGCATTCTTCGTAAGAAAATTCGCTGCTCCAGAACTTATTAGAGCAGAACAATTATTAGTTCACAAGAACAAAGAACCAGTTATAGAACTTCTAAAATACTTAATTAGAGGTGCCAGAGTTACAGCGGTAACTGGTGAACAAGGTTGTGGTAAAACAACATTATTAATGGCTATAATGACTTACATTTATCCAACAATAACAATCAGGGTACAAGAAACAGCATTCGAATTACACTTAAGAAAAATTTACCCTTACCACAATATCTTATCATTAAGAGAAACAGAAACAATTACAGGACAAATGGGTCTTGACGTACAAAAGAAAACAGATGGTGGTGTTAACATCCTAGGGGAGGTTGCGACTGACCCAGTTGCTGCTTGGATGATTCAAATGGCCCAAGTTGCATCTAAATTTACACTATTTACACACCATGCTAAGACATTCCCTAACTTAATAACAGCACTTAGAAACTCATTACTTAAAATAGGTATGTTCAACAACGAATCAGTTGCAGAAGTGCAAGTTGTTAACGTTATAAACTTTGATATACATCTAAAAAGAGGTGTAGATGGTACAAGATACATCGAAAGAATAACAGAGTGTATCCCACTTGAAGAAAAATTTACTTACAATGATTCATATAAACTTGAAAACACAATTGAAGGTAAAATGGATAAATTCATGGATAACGCTGTAGAATACTTTAAACATGTTACACAAACTAGAAATTATGATTACAAAAATATAATAGAATGGCAAAATGGAACTTATGTATTTACAAATCCAATTTCATCAGCAAATATTAAAGCTATGAGAGAAAACATGTCTCCAGAAGACGTTATAGCTTTTGATGAATTCTTAGATACAGCATGGGGGTGATATAATTGCAAAATCCAGTAATAATGCTTGCAGTTGTATTCATTGGTATTTCATTAGTAGGGGCAATAGGATTAATAGTTGCCCTACTAGTAATTAAGAAAAAATATAAAAATAATGCAAATCTAAGACAAGCAGAACATTTAATAGTAAGAAAGAAAAGTTCTACAAGTTCTGATTATTTTGATAGGTTTTATCAATTTGCCTATAATGTATATATTAAAATACCATTTATAAAAAGATATTTAAAGAAAACAAGAACAAAACTTGAAATGGTTAATGATTATACAGAATACCAAATAAGAAATGAATCTTCTAAAATATTAACAATTACATTACTTATAGTATTTTCATCATTATTTGTAGTATTAAGTGTTGTAAGTGATTTATATAGAGCACTTATAATTATATTAATGGTTCTATTTATTGCTGAGAAATTTATAGATTTCATGGTAACTAAAGTAGAAGATAGAATACTTAGACAAATTTCAGACTTATTCTTAGAAGTAAGACATGGATTCCATGATCATGGTATGATTGAAGAATCTTTAAATGAAGCTATAGATAATTTAGGAGATAAAGAAATTGTTCCACAAGTTAAAAGAATAAAAGAAGCACTTTTATCTGAACAACCAGAACAAGAATTAGAAAGATATTATGATACAGCTCCAAATAGATTTTTAAAATTATTTGCAGGTATCTGTTATCTTGTAATGGAACTTGGTGATAGAGAAGTAAATGGTACTTCTGTATTCTTAAAAAACTTAAATAATATCTTAAATGATGTTTATCTTGAAATATTAAAAAGAGATAAATTAGATTACATGTTTAGAAGTTTAACAGCAATAGCAATAGCACCAATATTTTTCATAAATCCTATGAAATCTTGGGCTACAAATAATTTCCCAGCTTTATTAAATTTCTATGATAGTAGCTCAGGTTTCTTAATGGAAACATTAATACTTGTAACTATCTTTGCATCATATCTTTTACTTAAAGTTGTAAAAGATGATACTGAAAAAATAAAATTTGATAGAGTATCTGAAGTTAGATGGCAAGAAAAATTATATAAAAATAAATTGGTAAAAGAAATTGTAGATGTATTTATGCCAAAGAAAAATACTACAAGATATAAGAAAGAAACAAATCTTATTAAAAATGCCAATTCATATTTAACACTAGAATGGTTCTATGTAAATAAATTTACATATTTCATAGCAGTTACACTTGCTTCAATAGTGTTAATAATAAACTTACATTCAATAGATGTAAGTGCAGTATATACTGCTGTATCAGATGAGTTTGCTTCATTTGGTAAGTTATCACCAGAACAAGAAGAAGCATCTAAAAACTTAAATAGACAAGATGAAGAAAAAGTAAAAGAATACAAAAAAGATAAAGATATTTCTAAAGAAAAAATCGAAGCAGACCTTAAAAAAGAAGGAAAAGCTGTAGAAGATTCAGAAGTAGAAAGAATTTATAATAAAGTAAAAAAAGTACAAACTGCGTATTTTAAATGGTGGGAATTAATTCTTGCTATATTACTTGGAATGATTGGTTATTATTTACCAAATGCATTCTTAACAATTAGAAACAAAATGCGTAAGATGGAAAAAGAAAATGAAATCATGCAGTTCCAATCTATAATTCTTATGCTTATGCATATAGAAAGGGTAGATGTACAAACAGTACTTGAATGGCTTGCAAGATATTCATATGCATTTAAAGAACCAATTACAACATGCTTAAATAACTTTGAAGCTGGTGCGGTAGAAGCACTAGAAAACTTAAAAGATGATGTTCCATACAAAGACTTTGAAAGAATTGTAGATGGAATGATAGCAGCTGTTGAAAGAATACCTCTTGTAGATGCTTTTGATGAACTAGAAACAGAAAGAAATTTCTATTATGAAAAGAGAAAAGAAGCAAATATGAGAGTTGTTGAAAAGAAAGTTACTATGGGTAAATTCTTAGGATTTGCACCAATGGTGTTATTAATAGGTGGATTCCTAGTTGTTCCTCTAGTAATTGTAAGTATTTCACAAATGATGTCATATTTCAAACAAATGAAATACTAAAAAATAAAAAAAACTGATATTTATGTTTATTAATACTAGACATTAAATATATTATATGATACTATCTTATTATATGGCGAAAGTCATATAGTAGAGTATATAAAGGGGGGAAATATATATGGAAAATACAACTAAAGCTATTTTAATAGGTGTTGGTTTATTTATCACAATTGCTTTAATTTCAGCAGTTCTTGTAATCATGAATGTTGGTAACAATATGATTAACAGTTCACAATCTGAATTACAATCAATCAGTGATACATTTAAAGCAGAAATGACTGATAATTTTGATGATAAAATTGTTCAAGGTGCAGAAGTTTTAGCATTTATGAAAAAACATCATAATTCACAAGCAGTATCTGTTGCTTTAAACAATACAGCTTCAACTAATGAATCAGTAAATTCAAATTTAGGTACAGGATTTAACTGGGTTGGTGCATACAAATACACTAGCTTAGATAATACTAAAGTTGGAACTAAATTAACTTCTAGTACTAGAATCCCAAGATCTGATTTAACTAATAATGGTAAAGCTGATTATATCTCTACAAATTCTCAATATGCAGCAGCATTAATAAGAATGAACGGTGACGTAGTAGGGGTAGCATTCCAAAAAATTAAATAATTTGGATTTAATACATAGCAAATAGGTACAAAAGTACCTATTTGTAAATGTATATAATTAAGAATAAAAGCTTTTTAATTATGTACATTATTTAATTAGACTTAGATGTCTTAGTCTATTTAAGAATTTTAATATAAATTTTCAAGAATAGTACATGACATATCATGTACTTTTTTAAATAAAAAAAGAGGTGGAAATATGGAAGAGAATGCTTTTAAAGCCATAACAATTGGCGCAGCAATACTTATGACAATGATTACTGTAACACTTGCTATGACTTACTATTCTGTAGTTAAATCATCTGTGGGTACAGTAGATGAAAAGCAAGATGTGTACAAATCAACAGAAGAAATTTTTTATGAAGATTTAATAAAAATGTCCCAAAATAATAACGGAGAAATAGACGGAATAACAGCAAGAAATATAATATATAAATTAGAAGGAAATAAAAATGCAAAAGTAAATTTACTTAAGTCAAATGGAAAGACAGATGTAGAAAATATAAATAAATGGTACGAAAAATATACAGGACAATTAAATATGATTGGAATAAACGAAAAAATTAAACCAACAGACAAATTCAGATTACTAAATTTAAATTTAGATAAAGATGGAAATGTCAGTTTAGATATTAAGAAAATATAGGAGGAAAATAAATGGAGAACTATTTTCAAAGAATAATAGCATATTTATTATCAATATTATTATTTTTCGTATTTCCTATTTATATAAGTTATGAAAAGAAGGATGATATATCACATGCAATGGCATCTAAAATAGTACATCTATTTGTAGATACAGTTAGAAATAAAGGGTATGTAGCCCCTGAAATGTATGAAGATTTAACAGAAATGTTAACAATGACAGGTAACAGTTATGATATACAAATGACACATGCTAAAAAAAGATATGATCCAGTAGTTTATATATATGGAATAAAAGATGGAAAAGTTGTAATTGTAGATGAAATGACAGATGCATATTATAAAGAAAATGTACAAGGCTCAGATAAATTTATATATAGAGGAAAACAATACGATAAATATCTTAGCTTAGAAAATGGTAAATATGTTTCAGCAGAAATACCAGGAAAAACAATAGAAACTTTAAAAAGAACTTCAAAAGCTTCAAATGAATTGTTTACAAATCAAATGATTTTAAATAAATTATTTCCAAATTATATGTATGAAGTAATGCAAGAGGACAATACAACACTTGAAGTACCTTCTAAAGATTCAGATGTAAGAAAATATTTACTAGCAGTAGGAGATAATTTTGAAGTAAGTGTAAGAAATAAAAATACTACACTTGCAACTGTAATTTTCTATACTATAACATCACAAAGACAACAATATGGAGTACCTAAAATATATATTTCATATGGTGGAATAGTTAGAAATGAATTAATTAAAGAAGTAATTACAGCATCTTCTGGAACTCCAAATGAAGGAGAAGAATTTCCAGATATAGATGATACTATTATTTCAGATTCAATAGATGAACCTGCAAATGTAGCAACTATGCAAGTTGGAGAAAGTAAAGAATTTAATTGTACAAATGCAACAGAAGTTTTTGAACTTACTAAAGGTGAATATAGAATAGAAGCTTGGGGAGCCGCAGGTGGCGGTGTTAAAAATAGTAACATAACTGGTGGCCGTGGAGGCTATGTAGAAGGTGTTATAGAGATAATAGATAAATCAAGTTTAATAGATATACGTGTAGGTGGCAAAGGACAAGATGCTGGAAGTGGAAATAGTGGAACAGTTTCTAAGTTAAACGCAAATGGAGGATTCAACGGCGGAGGAAATGGCTCAGGTGTTGGAGGTGCCGGCGGTGGCGGTGCTACTGAAATACGTTTAGGCGGAGATGGTTTAAACAATAGAATATTAATTGCTGCAGGTGGTGGTGGAAATACACTTTCTGTAGAACAAGCACAAAAAGCAGATGGTGGTCTAGAACATTCAGAACATTTAACTATTTCAGAAGGTGAAGATGGATGTATAGATTTACACGTACCTCCATATGGAAATGATGAATGTGGAGGAGGAGCTGGTTTATTCGGTGGAAAAACTATACATGGAGACGACCCTAAATTTGCATATGGTGGAACAAGCTTTATAGATCTTTCAAGATTTAAAAGTTTTAATATGACACCAGGTGTACAAATAGGTGATGGAAAAGTTATAATAACAAGAATAAGATAAAGTAGGTGATATAATGGATGATAATGCAATAAAATTTATTTATTTAGCAGTAGGAGTATTTATTTCTTTAGCAGTAGTAACAGGATTACTTATTTCTTTAAATGCATATAATAAAGCTTTTGATATAGTAGAATCAAATAGCATGGGATTAAGAGGAGAATTTATTGAAATAGAAAAATATAATGGTGTTACCTTAAAAGGAATAGATGTATTAAATACAGTTAAAAAATATGCAGAAGATGACTACATATCTGTAGTAGTAAATTTTAGTGGAATGCAAAATATAGAATTTAATGCAAAACAACAAACAGAAGAAGCATATAACAATAAAATAGAGGTATTAAGAAATTATTTAAATAAATCTAATATGTCAGGTCTTAGTTATTATAACAAAGAATTTAGATTTGAAGTAGAAGGGTTAGAAAAAAATAAAGAGAAAATAGATAGCCCAATAGTTATAAGAGTAAAAGAGGTGTAAAATGGAATCAAATACAAGTAATGCAGTTTTCATTGGTGTATCAACATTTATATTTGTAGCAGCTATATCTACAACTTTAATATTACTTTCTATAGTAGAAAATATCGCTAAAGTATCTTTAGAAAAAATAGAAGATGTAGATAAAACAGTACTACAAGTTTCAGATGAAGTAAATTCAAATATTGTAACAGGACATGAAGTATTAACATATTATGCAAATTATGTTGTACCACAAAATGAGGAATTTGTATTTAAACAATGTTCTGATTCTACTTTTAAATCTTGTACTGATTTAACTGATACATTCTTTAGAGATAAACTAGATAAAAATTTTATAAAATATACATCAACTATAAAAAACAAAAATGGAGAAGAAGTTCCACTTATTAGATTTGTATTTTGTAATAGTGACGAAAAACAATGTGCAGATATAGAGTTTAATACTACTAAATAGAGAGGTGATATAATGGATGATAATTTAAGTTTTGTTGTTGCAGTTATACTTTCAGTTTTATTATTAGTAATCTTTCCGTTATATAATGCCTTTGAAAGACAAGATGATATTTCTTATGAAGTAGCATTAAAATTAGTAACTAAATTTGCAGATAAAGTAAGACAAACAGGATATATAACAAAAGAAGATTACAATAAATTTGTAAATCAACTTCTTACAACAGGAAATACATATGATATTAGAATAGAAGCACACAGAAAAATGCTTAATAGAGTAAATAATGATGTGGTACAAGAAAATTTTGAAATAGATTATAATAGAGATATTTTCAAAGAATTAGATAGAAAATTTATAGATAATCCTAAATCTTCTATAAAATCAGAAGCATATTTATTAGAAGAAGGCGATTATTTCTATGTAAAAATAAAAAATACAAATATAACACAATCTACTATGATATTTGGAATAATAGCTGGAGTTAGAAATCCAGTTAAAATAGATTTATCATATGGTGGACTTGTAACAAATAATGAATGGAAAGACGCAGATGTTGAGTTTGAATCAGATTTAAATACTCAAAAAAGTGATATTATTTGGCAAAAGAAATTAAAAGGTGCTCAAGTAAATGTAGGTGGAGAAGCTGGTGAATATAATTTTGCAGCACCAGAAATAACTAGACTTTCTACAAACTTTAAAATAGAATTTGTAGCAGAACCACTTGCTGAAACAGTTGAAATGCAAGAGTCTAAATTATCTGATGATTCGTTATTAAAACCAATGAGAACATTAATCCAACCATCTCCACTTAAAGGAGCAAAAGCAGGTCTTGGAGTTGCACTTGGAAATAACGGTATTTCAATAGTACAAAGAAATGTGGATCAAAGTAAGTATAGTTCATTATTATTCCATAAAGCTAATCTTTCTGGTAGACACAAATATACAATAATTGTGAAAGATAATACGCCATTTTTATACATAGATGATAGATTTATTAAAAGTGGTGAAAAATCTCAATTTATATTATCTTCAGGAACAGCAGATGGAATAGGAAAAGATTTCTTTGGAGCGTTTAAAGGAAAATTATACGAAATTTCTGTAAGTAAAATTTAAATAAAGAAAGGAGAAAATATATGAAAATTTTAGATTATGCAATTGTTTTTGTAATTATAGTATTACCTATAATATTAGCAGTTAATATAAATATTAGCTCAAAAATAAAAGCTCAAAACTTAGAATCATACTATAAAAACTTAATAGATAGTGCAATTTCAGATGCTTCTAAAGCAATGAAAGAAGTTGAAAATGCAGATAGTGAAGTTGATTATGGATATTCTGGTGAAGGCGAGAAAAAAGTTAGTATAAATGCTAAACATGCAGTAAATGTTTTCTTTGATTCTTTATTTTATAACTTAGATATAAAAGGAAATGAACAAGCAGAAGAAAGACTTAAAATGTATGTACCAGCCATTGCAGTTGTAGATTACAATGGCGTACATATTTATTCAGTAGAAAAATACAAAGATTCAGAAGGTAATTCATTAGTAAAACATATAATGAAACCTAAAAAATATTTTACATATTCATATGATGTACAAGTTAAATTTAATGATTCTCTAGGTAAAACAGAATATAAAATAGTACCTGGAACAAATCATACAGTTAACTTTACATTAAATAATTTCATAACTCATATAGATAAAGATGGTAATACATTTAAAAGATTTATGGAAGATGAAGAAATGCAAGATTTACTTTTTGATAATGCTGTAGAAGATGCTACAAATACAGTAAGAAGTAATTTAATTTCACAATTAAAAGAAAAACAAAAAGAAGTTATAGTACAAACAGTTGCAAATGAAGTAGCAACAGCTATAAACAGACATAATAAATATGCAGAAGAAAGAGGTGTAAGATATACATTTACTTTCCCAACTATGTCAGAAGATGAATGGTTCTCAACAGTACAAGATGTAGGTATTTTAGCATTTGTACAAGGTATTTCAGTAGGTAATAAATATTTAAATCACTATTCATATGGTTTATCTAAATTATCTTACAACCAAAGATATTTCCCTTCTACTAATGCAAAAGGTAAAGAATTCTTTGGACCAGGAACAGAAATGTCTGAAAATAATTTATATCATAAAGATAAACATTGTAGTTTATACCAAAGAACTACACCAGTACATGATCCATTATATTTTAAGACTAAAAAAGAAGCTGCAACACTTGGTTATGCACCATGTCCAGTATGTTTCTATGATATGATAGATTACTATTTCCCATCAGGAATAGATCATACAAAACCAATAAATAAAGATATAGTAAATGGATTACCAGGAGGTAAATATTTAAAAGTTGGAGAATCTAAAACATTTGGATTTACAGGAACTCCAATAAATTATTCATTAGAACCAGGAAAATACGAAATAGAAGCATGGGGAGCACAAGGTGGAGGAACTTTAAATCGCCCAGAATTCCCAGGTGCAGCAGGTGGATATGTAAAAGCTGAATTAGATATCACTAATTTAACTACACTTTCTATTACAGTAGGTGGAAAAGGTAAAGGAGCACCAAATGAATCTAATGAAAAACAAAATGTAAATGGTGTAGAAATATATGTAGATAACAAATATAACAGAGGTGGATATAACGGAGGCGGAAACGGTTCTGGTATAGGAGGCTCTGGTGGTGGAGGTGCTACAGATATTAGAATAGGTGGCAGTGAACTTAAACATAGAGTATTAGTTGCTGGAGGTGGCGGCGGTTCAAATGGATATACATCTGAATACGCTAATAGAGTAGCTGGAGGTGGAGAGAGAACACCTGCAAATTCAGATCTTGCTGCCACAGATATTAAGATTCACAGAAAAAATTCTATAGGAAATTCAATACAAGGTTCTGGTAATGGAGAAAATTTAAATATTGTAGTTGAAGGTATTCCAGTAGAATTATATGGTGAAAACGGTTGTACAAATAGACATGTTCCTAAATATCCAAATGATGAATGTGGTGGTGGCGGTGGCTACTATGGCGGATCTGTTATCCATGCAGATAATAGAGGTATTTCATATGGTGGAACAAGCTATGTCAATGAAAGTATATTTAAAAATCCTATGTTTACAAAAGGTGTAAGAATAGGAGACGGTCAAGTTATAATTAAGAGAATTAAGTAAAAAGATTGTCGAAAAAGTTCTAAAAAATAGTAATGTATTGATTTACATTGCTATTTTTTTTATAATATTTTTTGAGGGAAGATAATATGAATATAGAAAAAAATATATTTAAAACTTTTTTGATGTTTTTAGCAAAAGTCATTTTAATATTATTACTTTTTGCTATATCTATTTATTTTTGGCCTTTTACATTAGCTATATTTACTGCTATGTGTTTAGAGCCATTAATACGTAAAATAATGGATAAAACTAAAATTAAAAGGAAGTTTATAGGTTTAATACTTGTAATAGTTGTATATAGTATTTTAGCACTTGTTATTTCATTACTTGTATATAAACTTATAACTGAGTTATCTTCTTTATCTTCTAAACTGCCAGAAATATACGATAAGGTATCTTACTTTATGGATAAAGTTTATTTAGAAATTATGCGTGTTTTAAATAAATTTCCTAAAGAAGTAACTGTCAAAATTTATGAAGTTGGAAGAAATGTTCTAAATAGAGTAATGAATATTTTATATGTATTACTTAATAAGAGTTTAAGTATAATTACATTTTTACCAAGTTTGCTTGTTTATATTGTCGTCAATTTTTTAGCTACCATTTTTTTAGTTGTCGACAGAAACAAAATAACCACTTTCTTAAAAGAAAAAATGCCAACTAAGTATATAAATAAATTCTTTAATTTTATTACAGAGAGTAGTAAAACATTTATAACTTTTTTAAAGGCACAATTATTGCTACTTCTCATTACTTTTTTAGAACTGCTTATAGCATTTATAATAATTAAGCAGCCATACCCCATAGTGCTTGCTTTAATTGTAGCCCTTGTAGATGCTCTTCCAATTCTAGGTACGGGGACAATACTTCTTCCATGGAGTGCTTATCTTAGTTTTAATGGCCAGATAAATATTTCAATTTTTTTAATCATTACATATGTAGCTATTATTGTAATTAGGCAGTTAATAGAGCCTAAAATAGTTAGCAAAGCAATAGGTGTTCATCCCCTTGTCACCTTGTTTTGTATGTATGTTTGTTTTAAGGTATTCGGTTTAATTGGATTATTTATTGGTAGTATATTAGCAGTTTTATTAAAAAATATTTTAGTTAACGAAGGATAATTTAGAATTATCCTTCATTATTTTATTTTATATTTTTTACATATGTATCTTTTGGAGTATCTATTTTATTAATTTTTTCCACTTTAATTATTGGCATTTCTTTATTGTTATAATTTCCTTTTGTTATTGTACCATATATTTCAACCCAAGTATCATCTGTAAATTTTTTGTTATCTTCTAAGTAACAAAGTGTTCCAGCTATCTTTTCTTCTCCACAAACTAATATATTTCTACCACATACAAAAATAGGTGGATTAAAATCTGGCATTCTAAATACAAATCCAGATAATTTTATTTTTTTATTTACCACTTTTGGTAGATTATCATGAATGTTTTTTACTTCTTTTACATAGTTATCTTTTGTTATAACTATATCTACATTTTCTTCTGTTATATCTGGCATTTTTTTTAAAAATGCATCTGAAAATTGTAAAAAAAGTGATGTAATAATTGCAAGAATAATTACAAAAAATATAATTATTTTTTTATTCACTTTAAAATTACATATAAACATATAAACACCTCTCATTTATTATATTCTATCTATTTAAATAGTATGAAACTGTAAAAAAATATATGATTTATATTACAAAAATATTGCAAATTATTATAAATGTGATACAATATAGCTAAGTTTAAGGAGGAAGTTATGAAATTATTAGAAAAGATTTTTGGTTCATACAGTTCAAGAGAGCTTAAAAAAATACAACCAATTATAGATAAAATTAATTCATTAGAAGAAGAATGTAGTAAATTAAAAGATGAAGATTTTGTTTTAAAAACAGAAGAATTTAAAAATAGATATAGCAATGGTGAAAGTTTAGATGATTTACTTCCAGAAGCTTTTGCAGTAGTAAGAGAGGCAAGTATAAGAGTTTTAAATATGAGACCTTATGATGTACAACTTATAGGTGGAATAGTTCTTCACCAAGGTAGAATTGCAGAAATGAAAACTGGTGAAGGTAAAACTTTAGTTGCAACATTACCTGCATATTTAAATGCAATAACAGGAAAAGGTGTACATGTAATTACAGTAAATGATTACTTAGCAAAAACACAAAGTTTAACAATGGGAAAATTGTATAAATTTTTAGGGTTAACAGTTGGAATCGTAATAAATAATATGAGTGCTGAAGAAAAAAGAAAAGCATATCACTGTGATATTACATATGGTACAAATAATGAATTTGGTTTTGATTACTTAAGAGATAATATGGCAATGACAAAAGAAGATATGGTACAAAGAGAGCTTAATTTTGCTATTGTGGATGAAATAGATAGTATCTTAATAGATGAAGCAAGAACACCACTTATTATATCTGGTATGGCAGAAAAATCTACAGATTTATATGAAAAAGCTAATAAATTTGTTAAAGGTTTAAAAGCTAAAGTGTTAATAGAAACAGATGATAAAAAAACAGAAGAAGAATCTGATTTAAGTGATTATGATTATGTTGTAGATTTAAAAAGTAGATCTGTTACTTTAACAGAAAGAGGAACTAAAAAAGCAGAGGGATATTTTGGAGTAGAAGATATAAGTGATGTATCTAATTTAACTATATCTCATCATATTAACCAAGCATTAAGAGCATATGGAATTATGCATAACGAAAAAGATTATATAGTACAAAATGGTGAAGTTATTATAGTAGACGAATTCACAGGAAGACTTATGTATGGTAGAAAATACAGTGATGGATTACACCAAGCAATAGAAGCTAAAGAAGGTGTAGAAATAGCAAATGAAACAACAACACTTGCTACTGTTACATTTCAAAATTATTTTAGAATGTATGATAAATTATCTGGTATGACAGGTACTGCAAAAACAGAAGAAGAAGAATTTAAAGGAATATATGCATTAGATGTAATAGAAATTCCAACAAATAAACCTGTAGCTAGAATAGATAGAAATGATGTTGTATATAAAACTAAAAAAGAAAAATATCAAGCTATTATAGAAGATATAAAAGCATCATATGAAAAAGGTCAACCAGTACTTGTTGGTACAATTACAATAGATACTTCAGAACTTCTAAGTAAAATGCTTAAAAAAGAAGGAATACCACATCAAGTATTAAATGCAAAATACCATGATAAAGAAGCACAAATCATTGCTCAAGCTGGTAGATATAAAGCAATTACAATTGCAACAAATATGGCTGGTAGAGGAACAGATATTATGCTAGGTGGTAACCCAGAATATCTTGCAAGAGGAGAAATGGCTAAAAAAGGTTATGAAGAAGAATTAATAGACATAGCAACATCTCCAATTAAACATACAAAAGAAGAAGAAATAAAAGCAAGAGAAGAATTTTTAGCTTTAGAAAGTAAATATAAAGAAATAACTTCAGAAGAAAAACAAAAAGTTATTGAAGCTGGTGGTCTTAAAATAATTGGTAGTGAAAGACATGAATCAAGACGTATAGACAATCAATTAAGAGGTAGATCTGGTAGACAAGGTGACATAGGTGAATCTAGATTCTTTATTTCTTTTGAAGATGATCTTATGAAATTATTTGCTGGAGAAAGAATGTTAGCTTTAGCAAATAGTTTAGGTATACCAGATGGTCAACCACTAGAACAAAAAATGCTTACAAATTCTGTTGAAACAGCACAAGGAAGAGTAGAAGGAAGAAACTATAGTATAAGAAAATCTGTACTTGAATACGATGACGTAATGAATAAACAAAGAGAAATTATTTATGGTCAAAGAAGACAAATATTAAGTGCAGATAGTGTAAAAGATACAGTATTAAAATTTGCTAAAGACTATGCAAAAGAACTTGGAGTAACATATGCTTCAAATGTAGATACAATAGATGATATAGACTATGTATCATTAAATGCTAGTATTAATGCTGTGTATGGTTTAGAAAACTTAATTAAAAAAGAAGAAATAGAAGAATTATCTGAAGAATTCTTAGGAAATTTAATAGATAAAAAAGTAGAAGATTTCTATAATGCTAAAGAAAAAGTTATAGAAGAAAATCTTAAAAATAACGGTGGAACAAGTGGACTTAGAAATATTGAAAAATACATTATGCTAAGAATTATAGATAGCAAATGGATGGATCATATAGATAGTATGGATGAATTAAAAGAAGGTATTGGACTTAGAGCATATGGACAATCAAATCCAATTCAAGAATATAAAAAAGAAAGCTTTGACATGTTTGAAAACTTAGTAGAAGATATTAAAGTAGATACATTAACTAGATTATATCATTTAGGAAATGTAAAAGAAGAAACTCCAAATGTTAAAGAGGATGCTCCAGTAATAATGTCATATTCTTCTGCAAACTTAGATAATTCATCTAAAGAAGTAAAACCAAAAAGAGAACCTGTACACGTAGGAAAGAAAATAGGTAGAAATGAACCTTGCCCTTGTGGAAGTGGTAAAAAATACAAACATTGTTGTGGAAAAAATGCATAAATCTAAAAGAGTGTAATCTATTAAATAGGTACACTCTTTTTGTATATAAGTTATAGTAAAGAATGAGTATATACATTTTATTATATATATAGTAAAATAAAATAAACAGGAGGTAACTTGTGATTAGATGTAAATGGTGTAATTTAAAAAATAAATTATATATAAAATATCATGATAAAGAATGCTTTTTATATAAAAATTAGGAAAATAAAAGGAGTAAAATATGCAAAAACAAACAGCAAGAGGAATATTATATATAACAAAAAATGTTCCAAGTAAATTAGATAAAAAAGAAGGATATATCTTTATTAAAAGAGTAAAAAATATTAATGGTGAAAGAAAAGAATATTATTCTTTCCCAGGGGGACATGTAGATTCTGGCGAAACCTTTGAAGATACAATTATACGAGAGATAAAAGAAGAATTAAATATAGATGTAAAAATAAAAAGCCTTGCTCTTGAAATGTATAATAAAAATATACAAAAGGAAGAAAAATTTTATGAACTAGAATATGTAAGTGGCACATTAGAAGAAGGACAAGGAGAAGAATTTACTAATCCAGATGTTGAAAAATATGGCTCTTTTGAAATTTGTATAATAGATAAAGAGGATATAGAAAAGTATAATATTTTACCTATTGAAGTAAAAGAAATAATAAATAGAAAATAAAAATAAAAGCTGAAACTATTTTGTTTCAGCTTTGTTTTCTTCTATCCCCTTAGTAATAGGAGTTAAATGTAATATTTCTTTTTCATTAGTTGGTTTTATTTCTAAGCTTAAAGTTCCTTTAGCAGAAAGACCAACAATTTTAATTTTAGATTTACCTGGTTTTAATGTAATGCTTTTAGATTTTTTGGCAGACTTGTTACAAAGATTAATTACATCATTAGAAGGTGTAATTAAAACTAATTTAAATTTACCATTTTCTATTTTACTTTTTAAATCTATTGTAACTTTAGTTTCTTTCATAGTTTCTATTTCCCAAATAGTATCTGTTCCTGAAAATTCAAATTTTAAATCTGTCTTTTTATCTTTATTTGTACCAGTTTTAGAAATGATAGAATAAGAATCAGAATTTAAAGCTATTTTATTATTGTTATTAAATAATTTATTATATGTCTCAAACTCAGGTGTTTTATTTAAAAATAATGGCTTTATGGTTACATACCAAACTAAAATTAATGTACAAATTGCAATAATGCAAACTAAGATTAGTTTAAAATTAATTTTTTTCATATTTCCTCCTATGTGTTAATTAACGATGTTATTCTACTATATGTCATAGTATCTTTAATTATTTCAATTACATTTTTATTTTTATCTAATAAATATGTACCAGGAATTGTTGAGTCTTCTTTGTTAAGTTTAGTTCTAATAAATTTATTAGGATCCCATAGTACAAAAAAATTAGCATCATATTTTTTTAAAAAATTCTCGATATCTTCTTTGTTTTTATCATGTGAAACTATAATATAATTAACTTTATCACTTTCAAGCTGAGCTTTTTTTAAAGCTTCAACTTCCTCTATACAGCTTGGACACCATGAAGCTAAAAAGAAAAGTAAAGTATTTTTTTCTGGATTTATACTACTAATATCTGATGATTTAACTGTATGTATGATAGAACTTTTTCTATTTGAAAGTGGAATATAATTAATTTTTTCACTTGCTGTTTGTGAGATGTTTTGCTTTGCAGGAGTTACTTTTTGTAGAGAATTAACTCTTAAAAATATAAATCCTAAAAAGATAACAAAAATAGCAATAAGAGAAGATACGTAAATTATTTGGAATTTAGATAATCTCATAATATGCTCCTTTGCTACTATTATACACTAAAAAATTTGTTCTGTAAATAAAATTACAATTTTTAAAAAAAATATTGTTTTTTTATAAAGTATGTTATAGAATATAGTTAAAATGAGGTGATATTATGAAAAAAGGAAATAAAAAAGTTGTCATAGCTGTACTAGCTATGATTGTAGTTTTAATTGTTGCAGGTTTATTATACTGGAATCATGTTAAAAAATATCAAGAAAAATATGAACCATATGCTAAGAAAATGGAAGCTTTCGGATTTAATGAAAGATATAATGATGCAAAAACAAATGCATATAAATCTGTAAGAAAAGGTGAAGCAGTAGCACTTGTATTATCTGCAGTATATAATACAAATGATATTACTGAAATAGGATATAATCCTTTATTTGAAGATAAAAATTCAGCATGGGTTAGATATGCAGAAGTAGAAGGGGTAATAAAAGAAGCATCTATTACTAAAGAAAATGTAAATAAAAAAGTTACAATGTTAGAAGTTATAACTTATTTAGGAAAATGTAAAGAATTATTCTTAGATAAAAAATTAGATACTAGTGTTGAATTAAATTTAAAAGGTACTAAAAAATTATCTAAAGAACAAATTGATTGCTTAAAAGATGCAGTTAAAATGGGAGTAATTGAAAATAAAGGTTTCTTTAATGCCAATAAAAAAATAAAAAGAGGAGAATTTAATAAAATTGTAATGGATTATATGATGACAAATCTAAAAAACTTTGATTTAGGAGTTGAAGTTGAAAATGATAAGGCATTATATCCATCTAATGCAAATGATTATACATACATTGCTAAAGGAATAGATAAATCTATTTACGAAATTCCTTTCAAACAAGTACCAGGAATGAAAATTCAAAAACCAAATGAGGTATATAGCATATTTAAAAATATCTCAACATTAACTAAAGATTCTGTAAAATCATATTTTGATTTATTATTAAATGTAGATTACAAAACAATAAATAGTGATGAATTAAAAGCAAAATATAAAGAATTAATGCAATTCTTCCCTAATATTGAAAGTGTAGATGCATATGTTGAATATGTTAAACAAAATAAATTAGTTATAAAAGGTAATGCAAATCCATTATGGCCAATTATTTATTATGATGGAGATGTATATAGATTACGTACAGAAGTTAATTTTGAAATCGTAAGTGGAAATACTAATGAAAATGTATTACTTGGAGATGCTTTAGAAGAAAATAAAACAACTTATGAAGCAAACAATTCATTTATTGTAGATGTACCTCTTGAATATGGTATTTCATCTCATAAGTTATATAGTAAATTCTTTAGTTTATCTACTGCAAAAGTTAAATAATAATAAAACCATAACATTTGTTATGGTTTTTCTGTTCTAATTTTGAAAATTAATGTAATAAGACTTGTATTTTTATTATAGAAATGATAATATATGTTGAAGTGTTAATTACATAACTTTACAAGTTTTGCTTGTAAATTTAGTTTACATATAATATAATGTTTTTAGGGGGAAAAAAGATGTTTACGGAATTTAAAAATACTAAAATAGATCCAAGAGAAATATCTACAAATTCATTAGCTTTTTTAGGAGATTGTGTATATACTATGTTTGTAAGAGAACATTTGATATGTACAAGCAAGGCACAAGCTGGAATATTACATAGAAAAGCAATAAAATATGAAAGTGCTAAATCACAACACAAGATAATGATGTACTTCTTAGAAAATAATTTTCTAACAGAAGAAGAAGTAGAAATCTTTAAAAGAGGTAGAAATAGCAATGCAAATACAGTTCCAAAGAATGTAGATGTTACTATATATAAAATAGCAACTGGATATGAATGCTTACTTGGATATATATATGCTAAGAAAAATGTAGAAAGAGCAGAAGAAATAATGAAAAAGTCAATAGAATATATAGATAAGGAGATAGCAAACGGTGAGATATAATTCAAAAATGGAATGTGCTAGATACTTAAATTGCAAATACGGTAAGAATGTATTTAGTAATATATTAAGACAAAAAAACTTAGATAAAGGATATGATGAAAAAGTATTAAATATTATTAGAAAAGAATATAATATTTTTTTTGAAAATATGTATAATAATATTGAGCTTGAATATTCTTCTGAAAAAGTACAAAATTTAATAAAAGAATTTGATATTTTTATAGATTTAGTTTATAGTAATAGTAAAGAGGTATTAAAAATATATACAGATTTATTTATAAAAGAAGATGCATATATTAAAAAATTTAATAGTTATGATGAAAATCTGGGGAACTATATAGTTTCAGCTATAAAATTTTATATAGGCTAAATTATATAAGGAGGATACATATGAAAAATAAGATATTAAGATTAACAGATGGTAGTGTTGATATGAACAAAATGACAAAAGAAGAATTAGAATCACTAAAAGAAAGAACAGAAGAAGTACATTTAAATTTTACAGAATTAGTAGATAATTTAGATATTTCAGCAGATGAATATAGAGTGTTACTTGTGCTTGGAGAAAATGAACTTATCTACAATAATGGAGAATTTTATATTGGGGATACATTATCACCAGATAATAAAAAGAAAGTATCTAAAAAACAAGCTAAACAAATATTTGTAGATTATTACGCAAGATATCATATAAAAGCTAAAATAAAAGAAGATACAAATAAAAAAATGAGCCGAGAAAAAGAAATAGAAAAAGAAAAAATTGAAGTAAAAGAAAAACGTCCTAAAGAAAATACTTTAGAACGTTAAAAAAATGGTGCACCATCAGGGGCTCGAACCCTGGACCAATTGATTAAGAGTCAACTGCTCTACCAACTGAGCTAATGGTACATCAAAATTATTATACTACTAAATTTGATACTTGTCAACAAATGGGAGGTAAAAATGTATTATATTTTTAATTTTGTAGCATTTGTAGTATTATCTGTTTCTATTATATTGGTAACAAAGAAAATGATGATACACAGTATAAGAAGAATAGCAATTTTTTTAAGATGGAAAAATAATGTTGTAGGACAATTACTAGGATATGCAACTTCTACTCCAGAACTAATTGGAGCAATTGTTTCAGGAAGTATAGGTATGATAGAAACTAGTATAATGAATGTCCTTTCATCTAATATAATAAATTTATTATTAGTTTTAATAACTGCAATTTGGTTTAAGAAAACAAAAAGTATTATAAATAAAAAATTTAAATATGATTATTTAATGGTTGTAATTACAATAGTATTACCATATATATTATATAAATTTAATTATGCAAATAAGTTAGAAACAATACCTCTTCTTGTTATAGTATATTTATTATATCAATTATTTAGTAAATATAATAATTATTTTGCTAGTGAAAAAGAAGATTTAAAACTTGAAAAACAAAGTATTAGACTAGGTACAAAAAGATTAAAGAAAAAGAAAATAAGAGTAGATAGAAAGAAAAAGCTAAGAAAAAGCATAGTTGTATTAATAATATCATTAATATTATTATATATTTTAGGAACATTACTTGGAGGAATATTAGAAAATTTAGGCAAAAAATTAAATGTTCCAGAATCAATACTTGGAATAGTTTTAGGAATAATAACTTCTATTCCAGAAACAATTACATTTATAACTTCTTTCCATAGACATAGAAGAAGTAAAAATCCAGATAAAGATTACGGAGCAGTAGAAGTAGTAAATAATTTAGTTACATCTAATGTATCTAACTTAGCAATTATTCAAACAGTAGCAATTATTTGTTTCCTTCTGTTTGCTAAATAAATAAAAAGGAGAAAATGGCGTGGCAAATAAAAAATTAGTAATAGTGGAATCACCATCCAAATCAAAAACAATAAAAAAATATTTAGGTAATGATTATGAAGTAATAGCATCAATGGGGCATATTATAGATTTACCAGCATCTAAACTTGGAGTAGATGTAGAAGATAATTTTAAAGCAAGTTATATTTCAATGAGGGGAAAAGCAAAAATAATAAAAGAAATAAAACAAGCTGCTAAAAAAGCAGATTTTGTATATCTTGCAACCGACCCTGACCGTGAAGGAGAAGCTATAGCTTGGCATATTAGAAATGTTTTAGAAATACCAGAAGATGAAAAATGTAGAATAACATTTAACGAAATTACAAAAAAAGCAGTAGCAAAAGCTATTAAAGATGCAAGAACATTAGATATGGATCTTGTAAATGCACAACAAGCAAGAAGAATACTAGATAGAATAGTTGGTTATAAATTATCACCAGTACTATGGAAAAAAGTAAAAAAAGGACTTAGTGCAGGAAGAGTACAATCTGTAGCATTAAGAATAATTCTAGATAAAGAAAATGATATTAGAAACTTTGTAAGTGAAGAATATTGGAATCTATCTGTAAAATTAAATAAAGATGCAAGTAAACCATTTATAGCAAAATTCTATGGAGATAAAGATGGTAAAATAGAAGTTAAAACAGAGCAACAAGCAAATGAAATATTAAATAAAATAGATAAAAATAAATATGAAGTAGTGAGTATTAAAGCCGGAGAAAAGAAAAAGAATCCACCACCACCATTTACTACTTCTACAATGCAACAAGATTCATCTAGAAAGCTTGGATATACAATTAAAAAGACAATGATGCTTGCACAAACATTATATGAAGCAGGACATATAACATATATGAGAACAGACTCTACAAGACTTTCAGAAGAAGCAAAATCACTTGCTAAAGAATATATTATATCTAACTTTGGAGAAAATTATTATTTAGATAGAAAATATAAAGTAAAAAAAGATGCACAAGATGCACATGAAGCTATAAGACCAACAGATTTAACAGATACAGCTGAAAAAATCGAGTTAGAACTTGGTAAAGAAGCATCTAGATTATATACATTAATAGTAAATAGATTTTTAGCAAGCCAAATGGAAGTTGCTTTATACAAAACTATGCAAATAAATATAGATAATTCAGGATACATTTTTAGAATCACTGGAAGTAATTTAAAATTTGATGGTTATATGAAGTTATATATAGAAAGTAAATCAGATGAAAACGAAGAAGAGGAAGAAGATGTTAAGGTTCCAGATTTAAATGAAAAAGATATTTTAAATGAAGTTGAAAAAATATCTGAACAAAAATTTACAGAACCACCTGCAAGATATACAGAAGCAAGTTTAGTAAAAATATTAGAAGAAAAAGGAATAGGTAGACCAAGTACATATGCACCTACAATAAATACTATATTAGAAAGAAATTATATTGAAAAACAAAATAGATATTTAGTACCTACAGAACTAGGTGAAATAGTAAATAATGTTATGGTAAAACATTTTAAAGATATAGTAGATATAGAATTTACAGCACATATGGAAAAAAGCCTAGATAGTATAGCAGAAGGAAAAGAAGATTATATAAACATGTTAAATGAATTCTATTATCCTTTTATAGAAAACTTAGAAAAAGAACAAGATAAAATAGAAAGAGTTGAAATAAAAGATGTAGAAACAGATATAAAATGTGAATTATGTGGAAGAAACATGGTTATAAAACAAGGAAGATATGGTAAGTTTTTAGCTTGCCCTGGATATCCAGAATGCAAAAATGCAAAACCTATCGTAGAAGAAATAGATATACCTTGTCCAAAATGTGGAAGTAAAATAGTTATTAAGAAAACTAAAAAAGGTAGAAAGTTTTATTGTTGTGAAAATAGTCCAAATACATGTGATTATATTTCATGGAATAAACCTAAAAAAGATTAAAAAGGTAGAATAAATTCTACCTTTTTAACATAAAGAGAGTTTAAAAAAAGAAATTTTGTATTGTAAATACAACTTAATTATAGTACAATATACGTGAGAAATATGTCATAAAATGTGATAAGCATTTAAAAAAAATGACGATTTTAGGAGGTTAATATATGTATTACGATGATAATAGTAAATTTAAAATTGAAAGACCAGGTCAAGAACTTAATATGTCTTCAAAAGCAGTAACTAGAAAAACAGGATTAATAATTTTATTTTCTGTATTAATATTTGCTTATTTAATAGGAATAAATTTATTTTTCAGTAATTACATGAATATCTTTGTAGCAGATAAAGCATGGATACCACAAACTGTTATGTTATTATTATTACCATATATACTATCTACAGTTAATCAACTAGCTAAAGATAGATTATTTGGTGTAATAAATGCAGCATTTGGTATTAGTATTGCATTATTTTTAGGATTTTTTGCATTTGAAATTGTTGCAATGTCTGCAACTAATGCACTTAATATAGATGCAAATTACATAGAATCTGCACTTATGCTACCAAGTTATGGTTTAATATCATTTATAATATTCATGTTATTTTCTAGATTTGCAATTAGATTTAAAGCTGGATTTCATTTAATTATTGGTATCGCTACTATATTTGCAGTTATGGCATTTATTAGAGTAGTAGATGTTAGTGCAATAAATGGAATTCTACCTGGCATGTAGAAAGGATTGTTTAAATGAAAAAAAATATTGTAGTAATTGGAGCAGGACTTGCAGGATGTGAATGTGTAAACACAATAGCAACTAGATTAAAGGATGTAAATATAACATTATATGAAATGAAACCTGTAAAATTTACAGAAGCACATAAAAGTTCTAAATTTGCAGAACTTGTTTGTAGTAATTCACTAAAATCAAGTAGTCACACAAATGCATGTGGACTTTTAAAAGAAGAAATGGATATTCTAGGTAGCGTTATAATGGACGCAAGCCGTGAAAGTATGGTACCAGCTGGTCAAGCACTTGCAGTAGATAGAGATATCTTTAGTGATTATATAACAAAAAAAATAGAAAGTTTTCCTAATGTAAAAATAGTAAAAGAAGAAGTTATAGATTTAGACAAATTTAATAAAGATGATATTGTTGTTATAGCAACAGGACCATTAACAAGTGAAGATTTATCTAAAAATATAGCAAAATTATTAGGAGAAGATTATCTTTATTTTTATGATGCTGCTGCACCAATTGTAGATGCAGATACAATAGACATGAGTATAGCATATGAAATGGATAGATATGCAGAAGACTTAGAAGGTGGGGATTATATAAACTTACCTATGACAAAAGAAGAATATTATAATTTCTATGAAAATCTAATAAATGCAGAATCTGCACCAAGACACTCATTTGATAAACTAAAACTTTTCGAAGGTTGTATGCCAATAGAAGAAATGGCTAAAAGAGGAGAAAAAACATTGGTGTTTGGACCTTTAAAACCGGTTGGACTTAGAAATCCACATACAGGAGAACTTCCATATGCGGTAGTACAATTAAGAAGTGAAAATGCAGATAAAACATTATATAACTTAGTTGGATTCCAAACAAGTTTAAAATTTGGTGAACAAGATAGAGTATTTAAAATGATACCAGGACTTGCAGATGCTAAATTTGAAAGATATGGTGTTATGCATAGAAATACATTTATTCAAGCACCAAGAGTATTAGATAATAACTTTAATATGATAAATAAACCAAATATCTATTTTGCTGGACAAATAAGTGGTGTAGAAGGTTATGTAGAATCTGCAGCAAGTGGAATTATAGTAGGACTTTCTATAGTTAATAAAATTAAAAATAATGAAAAAATAGAACTTTCAGAAAGAACAATGCTTGGAAGTCTTGCAAAGCATGTATCTACAGAAAATAAAAATTACCAACCAATGAATGCAAACTTTGGTATATTAAAACCATTAGAAGAACGTATTAAATCTAAAAAAGAAAGATATGAAAAACTTGCAGATATCGCTATAGAAGAAATTAAGGAGTTTGCTAGTGGACTTAACTAAAGTAGAATTCGAAAAAGAAATTAAAGAAAATAATTTAAAATCTATATATGTTATATATGGTGAAGAAAAATATGAAGTAGAAAGAGCTATAAGTAAAATTGAAAAATGCTTTGGAAACTTAGAAAAAGGAGTTAACTATTTAACTTTTGATAAAGAAAACATAGATGAATTAGAAGATTTTATAACAACAGTTAGCTTTTTTGGAGATAAAAAACTTGCTATTATAAAAAATATGAATTTTAAATTTAATGCAGATTTAATAATAGAAAATGCAGATCCTTCTATGGTGGTAGTTATACAAGAAGAAAAAATAGATAAAAGATTATCTGAATATAAGAAAATAAAAAAAGTTGCATATGAGCTTAGTTTTGAAAAAATGAAGCCAGAAGAAACTATTTCATATATAATAAGTACACTTAGAATGTATCAAATAAACGTTTCTAAAGAGGTAGCAGAGTATCTAGACCATAGATGTTCTAATGATAAAAATACCTTAATAAATGAATTTAAAAAGATAACTAGTTATTTTGAAAAAGGAAAAGTACTTACAAAAGAAGATGTAGATTTAGTTTGTGCAAAAACAATGCAGGATAAAATTTTTGAACTAACAGACTATGTAATAAAAGAAAATAAACCAAAATGTTTAGAGACATTAGAAGAAATGTACTCTTTTAAAGAATCACCAATTAAAATTTCAATAATGTTATATAAACAATTTAGAGAATTATATTTAATAAAAAATATATTATTAAAAGATAAAACAGCAGATGTTGCAAAAGAAATAGGTATGCATCCATATAGAGCTAAAATTTTAGTTAAATCTGTACAAAATTTTAGTTTAAATAAGTTAGAACATATACTTTTAGAATTTGCAAACTATGATGAAAAAACTAAAAAAGGTGAACTAGATTTTGAAATAGGACTAAAACAATTAATTTGTAAAATATAGCATAAAACTTTCCAAAACTCTAATAATAAATTAGAGGTGGTAATATGTTAAATTTTAGAACAGATATGGCAGATGAAAGAGTTTCAGAATACAAAAAGCAAAATAATTTATCTAATATAGATGGAGTAAATTTAAAAAAATCAAAAGGAAAATATTTTGAAATTACACATGTAGAAGTTTTAGATAAAAAAGGTGAAGAAGCATTATCTAAAAAAATAGGTAAATATATTAGTATGGAAATAGAAGATGTTACTCTTTTAGAAGATGAAACTTTAGAAAAGATAACTAATGAATTTTCTAAAATAATAAAAGAAGTAATTTTGCCATATAATCATAGTAAAGTACTTGTAGTAGGACTTGGAAATAAATCAGTGACGCCAGATTCTTTAGGGCCAAAGGTAATAGATAAGATAGATGTCACAAGACATCTATTTAATTTTGCAAAAGAGTTTGTAAAAGATACAGATATATGTGTAAGTGCTATATCACCTGGGGTTTTAGGAACAACTGGTATAGAAACTTCTGAGATAATAAATGCAATTGTAAAAAAAATAAAACCGGATTTAGTAATTGCAATAGATAGCTTAGCATCACTTAGCTATAGTAGAGTAGGTAAAAGCATACAAATTACAGACACAGGAATTTCACCTGGCTCTGGTGTTAAAAATAAAAGAAAAGAATTAAGTTATAACACTTTAAATGTACCAGTTGTGGCAATAGGAATACCTCTTGTTGTTGATATGGCTATGATTACATACGAAACAATACAAAAAATTTTTAATCATTTTGAAATAACAGAGGATAAACTTACATATAGTTTTATAGCAGATATTTTAAAAACCGAAAATTATATGGTTACACCTAAAGAAATAGATGTAATTGTAGAAAATTTATCAATAATACTTGCTAAAAGTATAAATAAAGTGTTAAAATAGTAAAAAAAGGGGAGGACAACGCTTTATGATTAAAGACATTATTAAAGGTATGATCATAGGAATTGCAAATGTAATACCAGGACTTAGCGGTGGAACAATAGCAGTTGCTATGGGAATATACGACAAAATAATTTACGCAGTAAATAACATATTTAAAAATCCAAAAGAAAGTATAAAACTTGTTTGGAAATACGTAATTGGTATGGCAGCAGGTGTATTACTTGCACTTGTAGCAATAACAAAATTATTTGAATTATTTAGATTACCAACTACAGCTATATTTATAGGTCTTGTACTTGGTTCAATTCCAATGATTGCAGATAAAATTAAAAATCAAAAAATTTCAATAATAGATTTAGCTCTATTTATATTTACAATTGGACTTTTGATACTAATGCCATTATTCTCAACTGGTGCAGTAAAAACAATAACTCATTCAGTAGGTAGTATGGTTATATTATTTATAATAGGTGTAATTGCAGCAGCTACTATGATTATCCCAGGTGTAAGTGGTTCTATGATGCTTATGATTATGGGGTATTATGAAAGTATTTTAAATCTTATGACAGATACAGTAAAATCTTTTATTACTTTAGATATGGCTACATTTGGTAGTAATTTAATTTTAGTAATACCATTTGCAGTTGGTGTAGTACTTGGTATAGTTGTAATTGCTAAGTTTATACAAATTGTATTAAATAAATATACTAAAACAGTATTTATTGCTATTTTAGGTATGATACTTGCTTCTCCATTTGGTATGATATTAGAACTTGGAGATGTAAAATTTACAGCAGTTAATATAATAATATCTTTAATCGGACTTATTGTAGGTATATTTATAACAATGAATCTTGGAGAAAAAGACAAAGAAGAAAAGTAGGATAAAATCCTACTTTTTTCTATTTAAAATATTCATTTAAATTAGTAATTGTTCCAGCACCTATTGTTAGAATTATATCTCCTGGTTCTGCAATTTCTGTTACATATTTAGCTATATCTGCAAAGCTAGAAATGTATTGTGCATCTACATTGTTTTCTTGTATTTTTTTAACAAGCATAACAGAAGATACAGTTCCATCATCAGTTTCACGTGCAGCATAAATATCTGTTATTATAACTTTATCTGCATTACCGAAACAAGTTGCAAATTCTTCTAATAATTCTCTTGTTCTAGAGTAAGTATGTGGTTGGAAAATAGCAATAACTTTTCCTGTTCCATGTACTTTATTTTTAGCAGATTCTAAAGTTGCTTTTATTTCTGTTGGATGATGAGCATAATCATCATAAATTTCAACACTATCTTTAATAGTTTTTTTGTAATCAAATCTTCTACTTGCACCTGTAAATTCAGCTAAAGAAATTTTAGCAGAAGAAGCATCTACACCATGAATATGGCAACATGCTAAAGTAGCAAGAGAATTTAAAATGTTGTGTGTTCCTAAAGAACCAAGTTTAATATCCTCTTCTTCACCTGTTATGTTATTTACAGCAGTATATGAATAAGTTCCATCTGTATTTAAGTTAATGTTTTTAGCATAGAAAGTAGCATTTGCATCTTTTAAACTAAATGTATAAATGTTGATTTCTTTTTTAGCTAATTCTTCTTTTAATTCATTTAATACAATATTACAATTTGCATCATCATGATTTATTATTAAGTTTCCACCTTGAGGTAACATTAATATAAATTTTTTGAATGAAGCTCTTATATCTTCTATAGAACTAAAGTAATCTAGATGATCTGCATCTATATTTAATATAATAGCTGTCTCATGTGGGAAATTTAAGAAACTATCTACGTATTCACATGCTTCTAATATAAAAAATTCATCTGAACCTATGTGATAATTTAAATTATTTAATTTAGCAAGTTGTGCACCTACTTGTATAGTTGGATTTTTTCCTGCATCTAAGAAACAAGTAGAAATCATAGATGTAGTAGTAGTTTTTCCATGTGTTCCAGCAATACATATATTTTTTTTGTATTTTTCCATTAATATTCCTAAAAATGCAGCCCTTTCGTACATTGGAATACCAAGTTCTTTTGCTTTTACATATTCAGGATCATGTTGTTTGATTGCAGCTGTATATATAACTAAATCTGCTTTTTCAATAACTGATGCATCTGAACCTATATGTATTTTGATACCAGCTTTTTCTAAAGCAATTACCATAGCTCCTCTTGCGTTATCTGAACCAGTTATATTATAACCATCTTCTTTTAACATTAATGCAATAGCACTCATAGAAATTCCACCAATACCAATCATATGTATATTTTTAACGTTTTCTAATTTATCCAATTTTATTCACATCCTTTTTAATATATATTATATGTTAACAAGCCTTAAATGTCAATGATTTCACTGATTATATATAGTATGTGTAGAAAAAAAGAAGCTATAAGCTTCTTAATTGAATAAATTATCTAATTTTTTATCATAAATATTTTTTTTAGAAGAATATATATTGTATACTTTATTATAAAAATTTTCATCTTGTAATATAGTTATAATATTCTTATCTGGTAAGCAATTATTATTTAGAATGTATTCTTTTATTTCCAAATTATATAACTTGCGTAAAGATATTGCTACAGAAAAACTTCTACAAAGTCCAGCATCACATATACAGTATATATTTGAAAATCTATTTTTGCTTAGAAAATCCAATAGTTCAATTTTTGAATTTTCAGTAAAAAAAGTATATTCTTTTGGTATTTGATTTTTAGGATTACCTTCTATAATATTTGTAAAATTTATAACTTTTAAATTAGAATTTAAAATAGTATCTTTAGAAAAATTAATTATTATAGAATTAGTTAATTCTAGTGATAAATTGTTAAATTTCTTTGAACTAAAATGTTGTATATTCATATTACACCTCATAATTATATTTAGTATAAATAACTTTTTAAAATATTATAATATTTTTAGTATAAATTTGCAATATATACTTTATATTTATTATTAAATTTTATTGAAATATTTATACTTATAGTGTATAATGTAGCTATACGTTTATACAAGAGGAGTAGATTATGATTATAGATAAATTAGTAGTATTAGCCGTGGCAATAATATGTGTAGCGTATTTAAGTTATAATTTTGTTAAAAAAAATCATAAACTTAATATTTTAGTTATTGCATTTGCAGTATTTTGTCTTGGCGTTTATATAGCATCATATATATATAACATGAAACTTTCATTAATTGTTGAAACAATTATAATCTTATTTATGATTTTAATACCAGTTATTTGTGTAGTGTTACAATTTGAAGGGTTTAGAGTATCTGAAAAATTTGCTAAATTTAATGGTAATATAAAATTTAAAATTAAAAATTATGATGGTGCTATTAAAGATTATTTAAATGTTAAAAAAATGGATATGAAAACTTTATATAGACTTGCATTATCATATTATAAAGTTTCAGATTATTCAAAAGCTAACAATACTTTTGAAAATTATATTCAAAGATGTGAAGATAGCGAAGATATTTATGAAGCGTTTTATTACATGGGAAGATGTTTAGAATATTTAGAAGAGCAAGAACTTGCTATTGAAAAGTATAATGAATGTCTTGAAATAAAACCAGATTATTATGAAGCATTAGAAGCATTGAGTTTAATATATTCAAATGCAAATGAATTTGATAAAGCTATTGAAATATATGATGAAATACTAAAATATTATCCGAATATGTATGAAGCTAACTTTAATAAAGCAATTATTTATATGAATTACAGAAATTTTGATGAAGCTATGATTTGTTATCAAAAAGCTTTAGATGAAAATCAATCTCTTATTTCTGCAAGATATAATATAGGGCAAATTGCTTTTTTAAAAGGTGATTATCAAAAATCAATAGATAATTTTATAATTGTCAAAGATGATGAAAATTATAGAGTTAGAGCGGAATATTATTTAGCAAAAGCATATAGTATATTAAAAAATACAGATTTAGCTAAAGACTATTTAAAGAAAGTTATGGATTCAGATGAAAGTTATATAGCTCAAGCTAGAGAAGAAGTTATTTTCTATGATTTAAGAGAATTTATAGAAGAATATATAAATGACAAATTAAATAAAGATGATAGTGGTATTTTATCTGATTCAAAAGAAAAAGTTATTAATAAAAAAGGTAAAAATAAGAACAAAACAGGATTTATAAATAAATTTTACAGAGAATAAAGGAAGTTATTAAATTAACTTCCTTTTTTGCATATAAAAAAAGAAGTCTAAAAGACTTCTAAGTGGTACCGCTGATGGGACTTGAACCCATATAGATTGCTCTGCACGAGTTTGAGTCGTGTGCGTCTGCCAATTCCGCCACAGCGGCATATGGAGCAAGCTACGGGAATCGAACCCGTGTCAAAAGATCGGAAGCCTTGCATTCTACCACTGAACTAAGCTTGCATATTAATATAATATCATAAACTAAAAAAAAATACAATAATAAATAAAACTATTGTATAAATTTTATTAAAAGTGTTATAATCAAAAAAGAAGGTGATTATATGAATTATAAAATAGAAAATATTGAATTTATGAGCTATAGTAAAATGGCGAATATTAAAGGAAAAATTTATATACCTGAAACTAAAAATATTAAAGGAATAATACAAATTGTACATGGAATGTTAGAATACTTTGATAGATATTTAGAAACAATTGAATTTTTCTTAAAAGAAGGATACATTGTATGTGGACATGATCATTTAGGTCATGGTGAAAGTTATAATAAAAAATCAGAAAGAGGTTATTTTGGAGAAGAAAATGGATACAAAGCTTTAGTAGAAGATACATATTCTGTTACTAAATATGTAAAAGAAAAATATCCAAAATTAAATTATTTTATAATAGGCCACTCAATGGGGTCATTTATAACAAGAATAGTAGTTTCTAAATACTGCTCTTCATTTGATGGCGTTATATTTATAGGAACAGGAGGACCTAATCCATTATTTAAAACTGGAATTGAAGTTGCAAATAGAATAGCAAAGAAAAAAGGTGGAATGTACCACAGTAAAATGCTAGTAGGAATGTCTAATAAATTCTTTAATGCAGGAGTACCAAATCAAAAAACAGAACATGATTGGACTACTAGAGATGAAGAAATAATAAAGAAAAGAATAAAAGATAAAAAATCAGATTTTTATTTTTCAGTTAAGGGATATGTGGATTTATTTACACTTGGAAAGCTTGCAAATGAACCAGCTACATTAAATAAAATAGATAGAAAAATGCATATTGGATTATTTTCAGGAGATAAAGATCCAGTAGGTAATTACGGAAAAACTGTAATTAAATTATATGATTATTTTGAAGATAATAATTTTGATAATGTATATATAAAATTATATAAAGGTGCAAGACATGAATTATTAAATGAATTAAATAGAGAAGAAGTAAAAAAACATTTATTAAAATTTATTCATAAAATAGAAAAAGACTTACAAAAAGAAGAAAATACAAAAATATCTTTAGAAGAGTATGTTATACCACAAATTATAGAAGAAAATGGTATAAATATGAAAAAAGATTTTGCAATATTATTAAAAATAAAACATTCAAAGGGAAATTATTTATATGGTGATAAAGATTTAGAAGTAATTAATGTGGTAACAGGAAAATCTAGAAATATACTTAAACATCCAGTTATAACATCTTTAATAGATGGATGTGATAAATTAGATAATAACCTAGAAAAAACATTTTTAATAACAAATGAAAAATTAAGTAATATGGCTATATCTGCATGTTATATGGCAAAAGTACCAGTTGTTTATTATTTAAAAGAAAAAAATTCAACAGAAGAAGTTGAAATAAAAGAATATATAGCAGGACAAAAAGGTACATTTGCTTTAAAAGAAAAAAAGTATATTGATTAACTAAATTAACTATGATATAATTTTAAAAAAATATAAATAGGGGGCATTAATATGCTAACTAAATGGGATGATATTTTTAAATTAAAAGTAAATGAAGAAATAGTAACAGATGATTTTTTAGATAGAAATATAGATTATATAAAAAATATTGACACAAAAATATTAGACTTAGGATGTGGAAATGGCAATATATCTAAAAGATTAAAAGAACTAGGTAAAAAAGTAATAGCAGTAGATAGCTCTAATATTGCACTAGATATAGTAAAGGAAAAGCTGAAAGTAGAAGTTTTAAATATAGATATGAGAAATAAATTACCTTTTAAAAATGAAAAGTTTGAACTTGTAATTGCAGATCTTTCATTGCATTATTTTAGTGAAGAAGATACATTTAAAATATTAAGAGAAATTAAAAGAATTTTAAAAAAATCTGGAGTATTAATGTTTAGAGTTAATTCTATAAAAGATATAAATTATGGTGCAAATTCTAATAATTATATATCGCATCATTATTATAATGTAATGGATATGAAAAAACGATTTTTTGATATAAAAGATATATTTTATTACTTTCAAGAATACAAAATAATATCTATAAAAGAAAATCAAATGTTACGTTATGAAAAACCTAAAAATGTAATAGAAGGAATAGTAAAAAAAGAGCTTGTTTAATATAACAGGCTCTTATATATTTCTTCATATTCATCTAAAAATCCATATTGAGTATCAAAAATATAGTTCCTATATAAATGAGGTGAGATAAATCTATCTGAAAATCTATTATAAGTCCAACCAATTACAGGTTTTTTAGTTGCATTAGATGTAAATTCAATGATTATATTTTGGATATTATCTACTCTTTTATATAAAGTACGTTCAATTTTATAATTCCAGTTAACTGATGGATGTATTTCCATAGCAATAAAATCTGATTTTGAAATGAAACAAATAAGTGATTGAATAAGTTCGTATGCTTTACCAATGTTAGAATTCTTTTTAAAGTTTAGATTATCTACAAGAGTTTTTCCTCTACATATTAATTGTCCCCGTAATGCATTTGGTAATTTTGAACCCATTTTTAATACAAAGAATGGATTGAATGCCTCTATTGCATATTCACCAGGATAATCTTTTAATAGTGTTATAATATTTTGTCTATATTTAGTAAGAAAAATACCACTTGTTTCTTTAAAATCTAATATCATAGGAACTTGTTTGTCTTTATTTAAATCTACTATTTCTTTTAGTGTAGGGATATACAAATGATCTTTTGTTATTTCATGAAGTTCTTTTAAGGTTAATTTTCTAATAGTATATTTTTTATTTTCAATAATAACGTTAAAATCATGATAGACAACAGGAATGTTATCTTTAGTTTGGTGTATATCAAACTCAAAAGGAATATTTAAATCAATAGCAAGTTTTATAGATTCTAATGAATTTTCACGAATTATTAAATCACCATTTGAATTTTTACCGTATATGCCTTTATGTGCTACGGGTTTGTCCAGGAGTTCGAAATTTCTATCTAATCTTTTTATTTTCATAAAGATTCCTCCTATATAATTATAACCTAGTGCTAATTATAATATATATTTTTTGTATTGTCAAACTTTTAACGTTTTTTTCTACTTTTATTTTTAAAACTCTTGACATCTAGATATAGATACTTATATAATTAATATGAGTAGTTTATACTCTAATAAAACAGTGTATTATATTTAATATAAATTAATATATGAACTTTGAAAATAAAATATTTATGGGGGTGCAAAATGGAATTAGTAATTACGCTAATTGTAGCTATAATATTTGCTATTATAGTTGGTGTGTGTGCCTTTTACTTTGGTATAAGTTATAGAAAAAAAATAGCTGAAAGCAAGCTAGGAAGTGCTGAAAAAGAAGCAGAAAGAATAGTTAAAGATGCTGAAAAAGAATCTGAAAGATTAAAAAAAGAAGCTATTTTACAAGCCAAAGCCGATATCATGAAACAAAAAGACGATTTAGAAAATGAATACAAAGACAGAAAGAAAGAGTTAAATGATGTTGAAAAAAGAATTAATCAACGCCAAGATTTAGTAGATAAAAGAGCTGCTTTAATAGAAGAAAAAGAAAACAATATTGCAAGAAAAAATGAAGCTTTACAAGAAAGAGAAAAAGAATTAGAACATTCAGAAGAAAAACAAATTGCAGAGCTTAGTAAAATTTCTCAAATGTCACAAGAGGAAGCAAGAAAAATTTTAATGAATAAACTTGCAGATGATATGCAAATCGAAATGGCAGAATACATTAAAAATACTGTAGAAAAAGCTAAATTCGATGCAGATAAAAAGGCAAAAGAATATGTAGTTCAAGCTATCCAAAGATGTGCTGCAGATCATACTTCAGAAGCTACTGTAACAACAGTTAATCTTCCAAATGATGATATGAAAGGAAGAATAATTGGTAGAGAAGGTAGAAATATTAAAACTATAGAAACATTAACTGGAATAGATTTAATTATAGATGATACACCAGATGTTATAGTTTTATCAAGCTTTGATCCTATTAGAAGAGAAGTTGCAAGACTTGCTTTAGAAAGACTTATTGTAGATGGAAGAATTCATCCAGCTAAAATAGAAGAAATGATTGAAAAAGCAAAAGTAGATGTAGCAACTACTATTAAAGAAGAAGGGGAAAGAGCTATTTATGAAGCGGGAATAGTTAGCATTAAACCAGAACTTGTACAATTATTAGGTAAATTAAGATATAGAACAAGTTATGGACAAAATGTTTTAAATCACAGCTTAGAAGTATCACATTTAGCAGGACTTTTAGCAGAAGAATGCGGACTTGATCCACTTCTTGCAAGAAGAGCCGGATTACTTCATGATATAGGTAAATCTGTAGACCATGAAGTAGATGGAACTCATGTAGAAATAGGGGTAGAAATACTAAAGAGATACAAAGAATCAGAAGATGTTATTAATGCTTGTGAAGCACATCATGGTGATGTAGAACCTAAAACATTAGTAGCAGTACTTGTTCAAGCAGCGGATGCAATTTCTGCATCTAGACCAGGAGCAAGAAAAGAAACTGTAGAAGCATATATTAAGAGACTTCAAAAAATTGAAGAAATTTGTAACGCTTATAAAGGTGTTGAAAAATCATATGCAATACAAGCTGGTAGAGAAGTTAGAATTATTGTTAAACCAGAAGATGTTGACGATAAAGCACTTCCACTAGTAGCAAGAAATATAGCTCAACAAATCGAACAAGATGTAAGTTATCCAGGACAAATTAAGGTTAACGTTATTCGTGAAACTAGAGTTACAGAACTTGCAAAATAACCGAGAAATTAAAAAGAAGATAAATTTTTATTTATCTTCTTTTTTTGGGCTTAAATCTTGAAATTTAGCTACAAATGTAATAGAATATAGCTATAAAAAAGTTTTAAGTTAATTATACAAAATGTGACAAAAAATATATGAAAATCGTAGTACAATATAGTAGTAGATGTAGCAAAGAGGTGAGAGTATGAGCTATAATGAAAATGTAATTAATGAAAAAGAAAATACTGAAGTGAAAGGTAGAGTTGTAGATTTACTTGGAAGATTATTTAGTTTAAAAAATATTTTATGCTTTTTAATTGTATATTTAGTAAGTAAATTAGAATTTGTACAAGGAATAACACCATTTAACTATGCAGTAGTAGGTGCTATGCAAGTATTTAATATTCCATTATTTTTAACTTTATCTGCAGGAATACTAGGAACAATTGCAGGTGGATTTTCAAATCAAATATTGATGGAATATGTATTTACAATAACAATATTTACTTTGATATCTTCCTTTATTAAAGTAGAAGGATTAAATAAGAAAGTATCTACAGCATTTAAGTTATCTGTTTCAATGATAATTGTAAGTTTTATTTGGATGCTTGCAACGGATTCGTTATTAATTGGAACATATGATTTAATTTTAAAATTAGTAGCAACATTAATATTTTATTCTGTTTTTGTTGCTGCAACATATGTAATAGTAAATATTAAGAAAACGGTTATTTTCTCTAAAGAAGAATTAATTTCATGTATACTTGTTATAGTATTAGCAATGACAAGTTTTGGCAACGCAGCAATATATGGAATGGAGCTTAGAAATGTTATTGGGATTTTTCTAGTTTTATTAATAGGTTATAAAAATGGATGGATTATTGGATGTGCAACAGGAAGTGTTGTAGGTCTTTTGGTAGGAGTTGTTCAACAAGCGGATTTACTTGTTATATCTGCATATGCAATATGTGGACTTCTTTCAGGAATGCTTAGAAAAACAGGTAAAATAGGAATATTTATAACATTTATTTTAGGAACAGTATTATTTAGAAATATATATGAGCAAGATACAATTCTTGCAATGAGAATAAGTGAAATCTTAGCTGCTTCAGTTGGGTTAATATTATTGCCTAAAAAGCTTGAGTTAAGAGTAGATAGTTTATTCAATAAACATATGATGTTAGAAAGTTCATATGGAAATTTACTTGCAGATAGTGAAGATGTGAAAATGAAACTAGAAGCAATAGGAGATGTATTAGATAATTTAGCTGCAAATATTGAAAATGTAAAAATAGATAACATTTCAAAAGAGCAGTCAAAAGAGGTTGTTAAGTCATATTTAAAAGCATATAAAGAAAAAGAATGCTTAGGTTGTAAAAATTATAAAGAATGTTTAGAAGGTAAGAAATTAGATATAACAGTAGATTATATTGTAGATTCATTACAAGATAATAAATATATAAAGCCACAAACATTAAGTTTAGATTGTGAAAAATCTGGTGAAGTGTTAAATAATATAAAAGAAATATATAAAAATATAAAAATAGCTTATGTGTTAAAACAAAAAGAGTTAGAAAGTTCTAAAAAAGTTTCTGCTCAGTATAGAGAAGTTTCAAAAGTTATAAATAATATAGCTAGCAATATTATTGTTGGGAAAAGAAAATCAGATGATTTTGAAACTGAAAAGAAATTAAATGAAGAATTAAAAATGTTTGGTTATAATGTTTTTGATAGTGAATATAAAATATCTAAAATAGGATATATTGAATATACATTTATTACAGATATTTTAACAAATTTAGATATTCAAAAATTAGAAATAACAGAACTTGTATCCGAAATTATAGGTAAGGATATGAAAATAAAAATGATACTAAATAGTAGTAAAACTGAAAAAGCTAAAATTAAGTTAGTATCTAATGTTAATTTTGATATAAAAGTAGCATCTAAGGTTATTGCTAAAGAGGAAGAGTCTGGAGATAATTTAAAAGTTTTAGATTTAGAAGATAGTAAAAAAGTTGTAATTATATCAGATGGAGAAGGAAATTCTAAAAATGCTAAAGCAGCATCTCTTGCAACAATAACTATGCTAGAAAAATTATTAAAAAGTGGATTTAGTGAAGAAAAATCTATAGAAATTGTAGATAACCTTTTAAAAATGAGAGGTGAAAATGAAAGATTTGCAAGTATAGATTTAGCTGTATTAGATGAATTAAATGAAAAAATAGAGTTTATTAAATTTGGAGCAGCACCATCTTTTGTTATATCTAATAAAGATATATATAAAATAAAATCTTCTACACTTCCAGCAGGTCTTGTAGAAAACTTTGAGTTTGTACCAGATGTAGCTAAGATAAGAAAAAAAGATGTTATAATAATGGTATCAGATGGTGTATTTAGTGAAGAACTAGACGCTAAAAAGCAAAGTGATTTTACAAAAATGCTAGAAAATATAGATACAAATTTAGATGAAAATGAAATATTAAATATAATAGATGAATATGTATCTGAAAATTTAAATTATAATGATGATGCAACTATTGTAGTTATAAAGATTAAATAAATAACAAAAAAATAAAGAAGTAATATTACTTCTTTATTTTTTTCTAAATATACTAGAAAGTTTTTCTAAAAATCTACTAAACCAACCTTTTTTAGGTGTGTCTAAATCTGTTGCTGGTTGAGCAGTGTTGTTATCTGTATTAGTTGTTATAGTATCGTTTGAAATAAAGTTTTCAGATTGTACAGTTGTATTTTCTACTACTGGTTTAGATACTTCAGTTTCAAAATTGTTATCTCCAAAAGTATTTGAATTATTTTCTGGGATTTCTTGTGCATGAACAACCTCTACATTATCTGCATTTTCTGTTGCTTGTTTTACTACTTCTGAAAAACTAGGAATGTTTTCTTCTGATTTAAAATTTTCAAAAGAAGGTTCTTCTGCTGTAGTATTATTAACATCTGTGAAAGAAGGTTCTTCTACTGTATTGTTATTAACATTTGTGAAAGAAGGCTCTTCTGCTGTAGTGTTATTAACATCTGTAAAAGAAGGTTCTTCTACTGTAGTATTATTAACATCTGTGAAAGAAGGTTCTTCTACTGTAGTGTTATTAACATTTGTGAAAGAAGGTTCTTCTGTTGTAGTGTTATTAACATTTGT